>ERZ773260.166-NODE-166-length-96285-cov-62.206142_pt1 | contig 96285 bp, 106 predicted proteins | sample MGYA00511387_ERZ773260 | MGnify/ENA primary metagenome ERZ773260 (study PRJEB29015, sample SAMEA2737745) | human gut metagenome | biome: human gut; feature: human-associated habitat; material: faeces | place: China | collected 2012 ...
ATGTAGAATTAAATTATTACAAATAATGGTGCGGTTGAAATTACAAAAAAGAAAAGAAAGCTAAATGATAGCTTTCTTTTATTCTTCATTATCAATTATTATATCGTTTTCATTTTTTTCTGGATTGGTATTATCAGTATTATTATCAATATTACTACTTGGAATAGAGGATACAACTTTTATTGTGATTCCTTTAGATTTATCCATAAATTCAGTATCTATATTTGAGTAAGGTGTTTGACTTATTATTTGACCTACAAACTGACCATTACTACCAGAAACGGTTTCTACTTTTACTGCTATATTATTATTTCTACCATAATTTATTGCAACACTTTGATCTTTTCCAACAAAGTTAGGAAGTAAATTTAATTTATTTGTAACTGAATAAGTTCCTTTTCCAATTACTTTTTCTTCATATTTTGTATTAATATCAAAATCAAAGTTTTTAATTATTTCTGTTTCATATCCTAAATTTGATTTCATTGCTTTTTTAACTTCATCTAATGATTGATCATATGGAATAAAGTTATATAAATTTAATTTCATACCAGCATTATATAAATTACTATAATCAAATATATATTGATCATATCCACTTATATATAGTCGTTGCATATTAAATGCGTCTTTTGTTTTTGAGGCATCTACAATTTTTAAAGCTATATCATAAAATGAGAATATTTGATTTGTTGTCATATTTGTTTCTATATTATTACTAATAGTATCAAGTATACTACTAACTGTATTTAAATCTTTTATCTCAAGTAATTTGTTCATTAATCCTTTAACAACTAATTGTTGATTTTGTCCTCTAACAAAATCATTAATTGTTTTTCTATGACGTGATAATGCTAATGCTTGTTCACCATTTAAAACTTGTTTTCCTTTATTTAAACAAATTAGATTATCAAAATTTCTATTACTATCCTGTTCACAAAATTTAATAGGAACATCTACTTCAATTCCACCAATTGCATCTACAAGATTTACAACACCTTTAAAATCTATTTTTACATAATAATCTATTTTTATATCCATTAAATTTTCTATTGTTTTTTGCATGCAACTCTCACCATACCAAGCAGCATGTGTGATTTTATTTTTTCTGTTTCCAGCAAAACAAGAAATAGATGTATATGTATCTCTTGGTATACTTAATATTGTGGAATTTAAGGTTTTTGGATTAAATGTAATAAGCATTAATGCATCTCCATTTAATGATGCATTTTTAATGTCATTTGTTGATGAATCAACTCCCATTAATAAAACAGTGATTGGCTCTGTTATTTTAGTTTCAGTGTTTGTTTCTAGTTTTATACTTTTTTCATAACTATAAACGATTTTTGTTTTACTAAAATCAAATGAATCCGTGCTTGAAAGTTTAACTTCATAATTTGTTGGTAAGAATACATACTTTATTTTCTCATCTAATAAATCATGAATTAGAGAAGAGTAGTCGTTATATTTTACAATCTCATTTTTTAATTTTTCTTTTTTAATTATTTCATTTGGTACTGTGTATCCATCAATACTATTTTCATCATTAAGTATTCCTATTTTTTCATTACTTGGTATATCTTTAATATTAGATACATCATTTGTATTAAGTGTTACTATACTTGAAGAATACGTTGTTGTAGATGTACTTATTTTAGCTATTTTTTCATATATATTATGAGCAGTTATGGATGCAACTACAAGTATTATAGAATATATAAACATAAATATTAGTAACAGCAAATATTTTTTCTTTTTATTTTTTTTGAGTACATTTATACTCATATTAAACATCATAAACCATAAAAATAATAAAATAATGTTTAGTAAAAATCTTATATTATTTTCTATGTTATTAAGAAGAGAAACAACATAGAATAGGTAGAATGTTCCAAATGTTAATAATAAAAATATTATAAATATTAAAATAAACATTCCTTTATTTTTCATCATTAATTTTAAATCTTTTTTCATACTTCCTCCGATACTACATATAATATTATAAACTATTATTATTAGTTTTAACAAATTAATAATAAATATTTTAAAAAAAATATATTTATTTTACAAACTGTTTAAAAAATATTGAATTTAAAAATTTTTTTTGATATAATTTTAATTGTTATGGGTCTATAGCCAAGTGGTAAGGCGTGGGACTGCAACTCCCTGATCGTTGGTTCAAATCCGACTAGGCCCTCCAGATTGATAGGAAACTCGAACTTTTCGAGTTTAAGTAATAAATGCTAACTAGAAAGTTAGTTTTTTTGTTATTTAAGAAGGGATGGGTGATTATATGTTAACAATAGAAACTAAAGAATTACAAATAAGTAAAGACTTATTAAAGAAAGTTGAGATGGTATATAAATTTGCTTGTGCTAAACCTACTATTACAAATGGGAATATCAAAAGTATTAAAGGAACAAATATTGCTTATGTTAAACCACATATCATAAATATAAATAATATTGATTATTTAATGTTTAATGAATTTGATGATATTTTTATAAATGGTTATAAAGAAAAAATTGAGTTTAAAGATTTAGAAGAATATATCAAATCCGATAAACGATGATGATTTATCACTATAATTTAAAATATGTGATAAAATAATTAATTAAGAAACTTTATTCAAAGAATAGAAAGGATGTGAGTTATGAATAAAGAAAACATTAAAACAGAAATTATAGTAAAAGATCGTAAAATTGGCGTTTTAAGAATTGGTAATAAAGAATATATTTCACTTACTGATTTGGCAAGATATGCAGATAATGAAGAACCTAGACTTCCAATTAGAGATTGGATGAGAAGCAAAGAAGTTATATCTTATTTAGGATTATGGGAAAGTATACATAATGAAAATTTTAAAGGGGGCGAATTCGACACGTTTAAAAATGAAGCTGGAAGCAACACTTTTAAAATGTCGCCTCAAAAATGGATAAGAGAAACAAATGCTATTGGAATTATATCTAAATCTGGTAGATACGATGGTGGAACATTTGCAGATCCAGATATTGCATTTGAATTTGCAAGTTGGTTAAGCCCTGAATTTAAATTATATGTTATTCAAGAATTTCAAAGATTAAAGAAAAATGAAGCATACCAAAATAAAATTGATTGGCATGCTAATAGAGTTTTAGCAAAAGTTAGTTATGTAGTTCATACTGATGCTATCAAAAGTATAATTGTTCCAACTTTAACTGAAAAACAAAAGAAATTTGTATATGCAGAAGAAGCTGATGTTTTAAATGTAGCATTATTTGGTATAACTGCTAAGGAATGGAGAGAGAATAATCCTGATATAACTAATAAAGAGAATATCAGAGATTATACTGATTTACTTCATTTAGTTATATTAAATAATTTAGAAAATATTAATGCTGAATTAATTGAAATGAAAATATCACAAAATGAAAGACTTATAAGATTAAATAATATTGCAAGAAAACAAATGGAATTATTAAAGAATAATAAATCATTTAATAACCTTGAATATATTGAAAATAAAGTTAATAACAAACAAGGGTTGTCTTTATAATAACATTTTGAATATAACAAAAATGATGACTTATAATAAGTCATCGCTTTTGTTATAATCCATTTTGAGTAACTCCATAAACTGCTTGATCATGTGTAAAGCCTTCGTATTCTAATTGTTCTATCAATCCATCTTTAGAAAATGCGGAATGACTTAAGTATGATTGAGCCTTTTTTACAGCTTGTGCATTCCAATCCACTCCCACATTATTAACACCATAATTTGCCTGTTCAGAAGTAAAGCCTTCGTATTCTAGCTGTTCTATTAATCCTTTTCTAGAAAATGCGGAATGACTTAAGTATGATTGAGCTTTTTTTAATGCTTGCGCATTCCAATCTGCTCTTACATTATCAACTGCATATGTTGCATCCTCATTAGAATACTTTTCGTATTCTAATTGTTCTATTAGTTCTTTTCTAGAAAATGCAGAATGACTTAAATATGATTGAGCCTTTTTTAATGCATTTTGTTTACTTACACTAGGGGTATTATTTTTAGGTTGTGTTTGTTGTTGAGTATTTTGTTGTGTATTAGAATTTTTATTTGATTGAGTATTTGTTTGATTATTTGAATTTGTATTATTATTTGTACTATTTTGTTTAGAATTATTATTTGACTCATTTTTTGTAGTATTATTGTTTGAATTATTTTCAACTTTATTTTCAGTTTTATTATTGCTATATTTTTCTTTAGATTTAATTGTAAGGTTTCCACTTGATAAATTAGATATAATATAATTTCCAATTTCGGTATTATCTGTTGCCTCTGAGGTTGTTAAGATTTTTCTTATACTTGCTAATTCATCCATATTAAAATTAAACTTAGAATATCTAATTACTTCTTTAGCTAAATCAATTGAGTCATCATTATATTTATCATAAATTATATTAACAAACATAAACTCTTGTTCTTTATCAAAATAGAAAGTGAATACTGTATCGGCTTTTTCATTTATATAAGCAAGAGTATAATAAGTTTCATTTTCGTTAGAACTTGTTAATTTCATTTTTCCATCGAAATCTAATTCATTAAATAATGTGTTAAGATAATCGTTTATTTTTTCGTATGCTGTATTAACAATTAAATCTTTATGAGTATAAGTATCTTTATAATTTGATGATTCAGTCTTTTTATTACCGCAACCAGTAAAACATATTAAGCATATTATAATTAATAACATTGTATAAATTTTTTTCATATAATTCTCCATTTCGCATAAATAAAATAGGTAAAAACTAGTAGTTTAAATATGATTTAATTTTGTTGTATCCATTTACTACATCAGTATCAACATTACTAAAATTTGTTGAATAAGTTTGTAAACTACCACTAGGGTTAGTACAGAGATTTATGAGTGTTAAATAATTATCATAATACTCTTTTAAATCACTATAAGCATCTTTCCATTCGTCCGGTGGATTTTTCATTTTTTTCATAAGTTTATTAACTTCTTTTTGATTTTGTTCTACACCATCAGTTATTTTTATAAAATCTGGATCATTAAATAATGCACTTAATGAATCATTAAAATCTTCATTAAATTTTCCATTAGTTTTTGTATATTTATCAGTTTCAGCATCATCGTCTTTCCAAATTGAATTAGACCATACTTTTTTTATTTTTTCACCACATGATTCAGCATCTGCAGCTCCACTTAACATTTTATAAGATATAGTACTTAAATTATCTTTGTATTGTTCACTCAATTCTTGAGCTTTCTTTTTATCATTGTTATTCTTTATTGTTATAAATCCAAATATACCGCCAACAATTAATAAAAGCACAACAATTCCAATTATAATTTTTTTTCTTGAAATACCATTTCCAAATTTAACTCTAGTTACCTCAACTTTTTGTGGTTCTTGTTTTCTATTTACTGGGCAACCACATTTACTACATAATTCATCACTTTTTTTTACTTCATTTCCACATTCTTCACAAAATATTTTTGATTCCTCAATTAAAACATGACCACAATGAACACATTTAGTTGATTTATCAGAAATATCTTCGTTGCATTTTGGACATTTAATCATTGCCATATTACTCCACACTCCTTACCACTTTAAACAAGATTTATTGTCTATATATTAATTATATCCCAAAAAACAGGACTTGACAATACCACACAGGACTTTTACGTTCCCGGACATAAAAGTCCTTTTATTAGAGAATACTATTAAGGGTGATAGTATGACTACTTTTAAAAGAAATTTTGAATTTGATGATAATATTATGGTAAGGGTATCGGAGAATATTAGAAAGTATAGAAAAATTGCTGGTATTACTCAGGAACAATTGGCAGTTGATGTTGGAAAATCTTATGATTTCATTAGAAGAATTGAATATAAAAAAGGAGCCGTAGGATGCTCTGTTGATACATTATATAAAATATCAGTTGTATTATGTATTACTATGGATAAGCTTTTTGAATAATATTTAAAATTTTATGACAAAAGGAATATCCAAAGAATTAGTTATAGGGAATGCGTTATTTTCTAGTAATAAAAATTATTTAACTAAAGAACAAATCTGTCATTATTGGCACATTGTCGATAGTTTATTACCAGAAGGATATTATACTAAAGAAAATAGGAATTCATTTACAGATTTTTGTGAAAATTATTCATTTCTAATAAAGGTAGTTGGGGATACTATGATAATTAATTGTGAAAAATATTTATTAGAAAGATATTTTAGAATAGGAGCCCCCAAAAAAATTATAAAAATTTTAGTTGACGCCGGAGCTAAATTAAATGAAATTGAAGCCAACTAAATTGAACAATTAAATTATGATAATGAAAAACCTAAAGTTCCAAGAAATGTAAAAAAAACAGAAGAAAATAGAAAAATTCTTGTTAAAACTTTATTAAAATAATCAAAAATACTATTAAATTATTATAGTAAATTTGCTATTAAAAATTAATTTTTCAAAAAAGCTTAAAATTGTCCAATTAATTATCTAAAACTAATAATATTGATTTCAATGATATGTCCACTTATGGAGGATAATAATATTTTATTAAAATCACTTTATTATATAAAAAACTTTACTCTTTTTTTTTCGACAAAAAAAATGTATAATATATGTACGGAGGTAAGTTATGATAAATGGAGTAAAACTACCTAAATATAAATCAATTTCAAAAACCAAAAGAATAGGATTTTATAATAAACCAAAATATGTTTATGTACCACTTGTAAGTGGCAAAGATACAGATATAACAATAACTGTAAAAAAAGGTGATTATGTTTATAAAGGAAGCGTAATTGGAAGACGTAAAGGAGATTATAAAATTTCTATTTGTTCAAGTATCAGTGGTACAGTCATAGATTACGTTCAAAGAACAATCTCAACTGGAGAAAAAGCAAAATGTGTTGTAATAGAAAATGATTTTAAAGAAAAAGAAGAAATAAAAGAAGTAGTAAATAAAAAAATAAATCAATATACAAAAGAAGAATTTTTAAAAACATTAAAAGATTGTGGAGTAGTTGGAATGGGTGGCAATGAATTTCCAACTTATCTAAAATACAAAACAAATGAGAAAATCAATACATTGATAGTTAACTGTACAGAATGTAGTGCATATTCAACAAGTGATTATGTTTTATTACAAGAACGTAGTGAAGAAATATTGGAAACTATAGATTCAATACTAGAAATAAATGAAATAGAAAATGCAGTTATAGCGGTAAAAAAAAGTGATACTGAATTAATAAATTTACTAAATTCATTTATTGGTACATACTTAAAAGTAAAAATAGTTACAGTACCAGATTGTTACCCTATAGGTTGGGAGAAAAATTTAGTAAAATACGTTTGTAAAAAAACTTATAACATAAATCCAATTGAAGTAGGTATAGTAGTTAATAATGTATCAACTATATACGCAATATTTGAAGCACTAAAATATCATAAATCATTATGTGAAAGAATAATAACATTCACAGGAAATGGTATAAAAAGGCCACAAAATGTTTATGTGAAAATAGGTACACCTTTATATGAGATAATAAATAAAATTGGAACAAACATAAAAGAACCTAAAATAGTAATTGGTGAACCAATGATGGGTAATTACGTAAAAGAAGAAGATATAGTTGCTACTATTGATACAAATTGTGTAATAGTTCTTAATGAAATTCCAAAAGAAATAGAAGAAGAATGTATAAGATGTGGAAAATGTACAAAATATTGTCCAGCTAAAATATCACCAGTCTTGATAAAAGATAATAAAAATAATAAAGAAAAATTAAAAAAACTTCATCCTGAAAAATGTATAAAATGTGGTTTGTGTTCATATATATGCCCATCAAATATAAAACTAAGGGATATTATAGAAAAGGTGTGTGAGAAGTAATGGAAAATGTAACAGGACCTTTTATTCATACGAAAAATACTAAAGAAAAAATAAAAAAAAGTATATTAATTTCATTACTACCATTGATTTTATTCGCATTTTATAAAAATGGTATAGTTTTATTCTTTTCTGGCAAAGTAGGATTTATAGATAGTATATATCCATTATTGTTAATTTTTATATGTATGATATCAATGTTTATATTTGACATTTTATATACTATGATACTACGTAAAGATAACGTTAATATAAAAAAATATATTAAAACTTCATATTCATTTATACCAGGTATTATACTAGGTTTAATTATTCCAATTAAGACACCAATAATTATAATTATATTGTCCTGTTTTATATCGGTAACCATAGATAAAGTACTTAATAAAATAACAAATAAAAACATTCTTAATACAGTTGCATTATCATTTTTGATAATAGCAATATTTTCAATATTAAATGGTGGTTATAGTTATTTAAATTCATATGAAGCTACTAAGTATAATAGTGCTCCAATAGAAAATACTACAATTACAGATTTCTCATATGAACAAAATATTAAACAATATGGCTCATTAAAACAATTCTTTGTAGGTAATGTACCAGGTGGAATAGGTGAAGTAAGTATACTATTTACTATAATTGGTTTTTTATACTTAATAATGAAAAAATCAATAAAAAATATAATACCAGTAACAATATTTATAACTCTATTTTTAGGACTAAGTTTAACAGCATTTATAAACAATTTAGATATATATTTTGTTATATTTAATTTATTTACAGGATCAATAATATTTTCATCAATATATATTTGTTCAGAAATGACTACAACGCCAGTTACAAAATTTGGTCAAATATTATATGGAATAATTGTTGCTATACTAACCATTATATTTAGATTCATAATACCATTTGGTGATATATTTTTAGCAACCATAATAGCTGACTTATTAGTACCAGTTATAAATAATCTTTGTATTTAGAAAACAAGTAAAAAAAAACAAGATTTCAATTCTTGTTATGCTTCAATATTTTTACTTGTTTTTTTTAATGATCTCAATTCTCTAGCTGAGATTCTGATAGATTCACCATTATCTAAAGTGATTTTTTGCAAATTTGGTTTTTGTGCATGTCTTGTAGCATTACAAGCATGACTTCTTCTATTTCCAAATAAAGGTTTTGATGATGTAACTTTTTTAGCCATACTTTCCTCCTTAATAAAATTTCTATGCCATATAACTTTATCATATAATTAAAAATAAGTCAAATAAATTAAACAAATGTTTAAAAAAAATCTAATTTATAGTAAAATTATAATGAGGTGATAAACATGTATACACCATTATATATTAAAACAGATAATTCATTATTGTCTAGTTTAATAAATATTGATGAACTAATAAAATATGCTTTAAAAAACAATATTAGCTCACTTTCTATTACAGATAACAATATGTATGGAGTAATAGAATTTTATAATAAATGTATAATAAATAATATTAAACCTATAATAGGTTTAGAATTAACAATAGAAAATAAAAAAATAATTTTATATTGTATAGATAATAATGGTTATAAGAACCTAATAAAGTTATCCACAATAAATAGCGAAAAAACTATAGATTATGATAATTTAAAAAAATATTCAGCTTCACTTATATGTATAGTTTTATATAAAGATATGGATATATATGAAACCTTAGAAAAAATATATGAAAAAATATATATAGGATATAAAAATGAATTTGAGTATGAAAAAATCCAAAACACAAATAAAGTATATATAAATCAAATATGTTATTTAAATGAATTTGATGATATATATTTAAAATATTTAACCGCAATTAAAAATTCACAATTAATAGAAAATGTTGAAAATGTGTTAATAAATAATAATTTAATTCTAGAAAAAGATTTGTTAAAATTAAATTTCGACTTAACAAATAATTATGAAATAACAAAAATGTGCAACATAAAAATAGAACATGAAGATAACTTGATTCCAAAATTCAAATGTCCAGATTCATTAGATTCATATACGTATTTAAAGAAATTATGTATAGATGGATTAAAAAAAATATTTGGAAATACAGTAAATAAAATATATGTAGATAGATTAAAAAAAGAATTAGAAATAATAAATAAAATGGGTTTTTGTAATTACTTTTTAATAGTTTGGGACTATGTTAAATATGCAAAAGAAAATAGTATATTAGTTGGTCCAGGAAGAGGAAGTGCAGCATCATCTTTAGTAGCGTATGTTTTAAACATAACAACTATAGATCCAATAAAATACAATTTATTATTTGAAAGATTTTTAAATCCAGAAAGAATTACTATGCCAGATATAGATATAGATTTTGAATATAGATATCGTGATGCAATGGTAAAATATGTAATAAGCAAATATGGAATAAAAAATGTTGCTCCTATAATAACATTTGGAACATTAGGTGCAAAACAAGCTATCAGAGATGTTGCAAGAACAATGTCAATAGAATTAAAAATGGTAGACAATTTATGTAAAATGATAGATTCAAACTTAACTCTTTTAGAGAATTATAATAAAAATTCAAAAATTAAAAACTATATTTCAATAAATGAGGAACTTAAAAATTTATATAAAGTAGCAACTAAAATAGAAGGGTTAAAAAGACATACTAGTATTCATGCTGCTGGAGTTGTAATGTGTGATAAACCACTTGATGAAATTATCCCACTTGACAAATCACATAATGATTTTTATGTTACAGGTTATTCAATGGAATATTTAGAAAGTCTTGGACTTTTAAAAATGGACTTTCTAGCTCTTAAGAATTTAACACTCATAAAAGATACAATTGATGAGTTAAATATTAACTTTGATGATATTCCAATTAATGATAAAAAAGCAATAAATATATTTACTAAAGCAAATACAATAGGAATATTTCAATTTGAATCAGAAGGAATGATTAATTTTATCAAAAAATTAAAACCTGATAACGTTGAAGATGTAATAGCTTCACTTGCTCTTTTTAGACCAGGTCCTATGAATAATATAGATTCATATATTAAAAGAAAAAAAGGTATTGAAAAAATAGATTATATACATGATGATTTATATGATATTTTAAAAGATACATATGGAATAATAATATATCAAGAGCAGATAATGTTAATTGCTTCACGTATGGCATCTTATACCCTTGGAGAAGCTGATGTTTTAAGAAGAGCAATGAGTAAGAAAAAAGAATCCATACTTATTAATGAAAAAGAAAAATTCATAACAAGAAGTATAGCAAATGGATATGATGAAAAAATAGCTACAAAAGTATATGAGTTAATATTAAAATTCGCTTCATATGGATTTAATAGAGCACATTCTGTATCATATGCAATGATATCGATTAAAATGGCTTATTTAAAAGCTAATTATAGTTTAGTATTCATGAAAAATTTACTTAATATGGTAATAGGTAATTCAATAAAAACAAATGAATATATATATGAATGTAAAAAGTTAAATGTAGAGTTAACTAAACCAGACATAAATATAAGTGAAGATAAATATATACAAAAAAATGGAAAACTATTTTTCCCACTTAATTTAATAAAAAATATTGGAGTAGGTGCAGTAGAATTAATACTAAAAGAAAGACATAAAAAACAATTTGATGACATATTTGATTTTATAAATAGGTGTTATGGTAAAATAGTGAATAGACAAGTTATAGAATCATTGATTTATTCAGGAGCATTTGATAGTTTAAATTATAATAAAAGAACATTAATATACAACTTAGATGTAATAATTAATTATGGTGAAATAGGAAGTTTACTTCAAGACGAATTAAAACCAATAATTGAAGAAAAAGAAGAATTTAAACAAGAAGAATTAATGCAATATGAGCTAGATATGTTTGGTTTTTATATAACTACACATCCTATAACTAAATATAAAATAAAATATAATACTTTATCAATAAATGAAATAGAAAATGAAATAAATAAAGATGTTGAATTAGTTTTACTAGTTAATAAAGTAAAAGAAAACACAACTAAGAAAAATGAAAAAATGTGTTTTATAAATGCAATGGATGAAGTATCTAATATAGATTTAGTTTTATTTCCAAAAGTATATGAAAAAAATCAAAATATAAATAGATTAGATGTTATTCATTTGTTTGGTAGAGTAGAAAAAAGATTTGATAAAGTACAGATAATAGTAAATAAAATGGAAATATTAAAAGGAGACTAGTCTCCTTTTAAATTGCTTTCAATTATATTTAGAATATAATCTTGGTGTTCTTCATCACTATTTTTCCACAGTATTTCAAAGAAAACACCTAAACCAGGAAGTGTTATTTCATCATTTTCATTCATTGAAGAAATTATAGCTTCTTTTATATCATTTTTAGAATTGTTTTTAAAATTATTAATAATACTTTTTCTTATATCAATATTCATAAATACCTTCCTTTCTAATTATATACTGAATATAATTTTTAAAAATTATTCATTACATAACTTGAAAATTAGAAGAATTATATTTGTTACCAACTAAAGATTCTAAAGAACTAACTCTTTTTTCAAGAGAAGATACTTGACTATTTAAATTAGATAATTGTTGTTCAATAGTATTGGAACTTGTTTGATAACCATAGTTTGTAGCCATTTGCATTTGATTAGAACCAATAGGCATTATAGGACCTGGCATTGCTGGCATTTGACCTGGCATGTTAGGCATCATTCCTTGATAAGTAGGATAAATTGGATATGGAACAGCTCCACAGTTTCTGTCTTTTTTCATTTTACACTCTCCTTTATTTCTAATTAATTATATGCTTAATAAAAAAATAGGTGCATATCTTTACTTTTAATATAAATAATGTAAAATATTTATTGGAGGACAATTATGAGATTAAAAAAAGTAAAAGGCGCACAAGAAAAAATAGATAAAAGTAAATATATTATAAAAAATCCTAAAGATTATAAAGGAAAATATAATGAGTTATTTAACAATGATAATAAAATCGAAATAGAAATTGGAATGGGTAAGGGAAATTTCATAATAGGTAAAGCATTAAAAAATCCTGACATAAATTATATTGGAATAGAAAAATTTGATAGCGTAATGGTAAGAGCGGTAGAAAAATTAGAAGATATGGAAATAAAAAATTTAAAACTAATAAAAATAGATGCAGAAGAAATAGAAGAAATATTTGATAAAGAAGTAAGCACAATATACCTTAATTTTTCAGACCCATGGCCTAAAAAAAGACATATAAAAAGAAGACTTTCTAGTGATAATTTCTTAAAAAAATATGATGGTTTATTTAAAAGTGAAAAAAGAATTATAATGAAAACAGATAATAGAAAATTATTTGAGTATTCAATTAAATCATTTACAGATTATGGATATAAAATAGAAGAATTATCACTAGATTTATATAATGATGATATTATAGACAATGTTCAAACAGAATACGAATCAAAATTTGTTTCACTAGGACAAAGAATTTATATGATAAAAGTTTATAAAGAAGTGTAATTATTAAATTACAATTTTTTTTAGTATTAACTGGAAAAAAATATATATTAATGTTATAATTAATACGGTGATAATATGGAAATCTATGAATTATCAAACATATATAACGATTTTAACAAAAGAATATTAGAACTATGGAGGTTACTTTGACGTAGATTCTAAAACTAAACAAATACATGATTTGGAATCAAAAATGTTACTTCCTAATTTTTGGGATTCAAAAAAAGATAGCGAAGCTACTATTTCACAACTAAATGATTTAAAAAATAAAATAGAAAAAACAAAAAACTTGAAAAATAAAATAGAAAGTAATTTAGAATTTCTTGATTCCATAAAAACTGATATGGATTTAGAAATAAAAAAATTACTAGAAGAAGATGTTGAAGTAATAAAAAAACAATTAGAATTACTTGAAATAGAAACTCTTTTAAATAAACCATATGATTCATGTAATGCAATTTTAGAAATACATTCTGGTGCAGGTGGAACTGAAGCTTGTGACTGGGCAGAAATGCTTTATAGAATGTATCAAAGATGGTGTGAAAAAAAAGGATATAAGATTGAAGTAACAGATATGCAACAAGGTGATGAGGCTGGTATAAAAAGTTTGACAGCCATTGTAAAAGGAATAAATGCATATGGATACTTAAAAAATGAAAAGGGAATACATAGACTAGTAAGAATTTCACCTTTTGATTCAAATTCGAGGAGACATACGTCATTTGCAGGAATTGATGTAACACCATTATTTGATAATGAAAAAATAGATATAGAAATAAAACCATCAGATATAAGAGTTGATGTGTATAGAAGTAGCGGATGCGGTGGACAGGGAGTAAATACAACAGATTCTGCAGTAAGAATAACACATATTCCAACAAAAATAGTTGTAACTTGCCAAAATGAAAGAAGTCAAATTCAAAATAAAGAAAAAGCTATGGAAGTTCTTATGAGTAAATTATACAAATTAGAAATTGAGAAAAGAAATAATGAATTAAAAAATATAAAAGGTTCATTAGATGATATAAATTTTGGTTCACAAATAAGAAGTTATATAATGTGCCCTTATACACTTGTAAAAGATCATAGAACAAATGTAGAAGTTACAAATGTAAACAGTGTACTTGATGGAAATATAGATGTGTTTATAAATAGTATTTTGAAGGAAGGATAGTATGTTGTTTAAAAAAAGAAAAAATGAAAAATTAATACTTGAACAAATATATTCTAAAACAAGGTTAATTAGATATTCCCAATTTATAATAGGCTTATTATTAGTTTCAGTAGCGTTTAATGCATTTATTCTACCAAATGATATAGTGTATGGCGTAAGTGGAATAGGTGTTATTTTAAATAAGACACTTAATATATCTCCATCACTGGTAATTTTAATTGGAGGTATTGCTTTATTAATATTAAGCTTTATAGTACTAGGAAAAGAAAAAACTAAAAATTCGATAGTGGGTTCACTTCTATATCCTGTGTTTGTAGAACTTACAAGTTGGATAGTAAAATATATTGATTTAGGTTCAACAGAAACCGTAGTTGTAGTATTGTTTGGAGCTGTTATAAGTGGTGTTGGTTTTGGGCTAATATTTAAATCAGGATTCACGACAGGTGGAACCGATATATTAAATCAAATAGTTTCAGAAAAAGCAAAAGTTTCTATTGGTAAATCAATGATATTTACAGATGGAGTAATAATAGTTAGTTCGCTTTTCGTATTTGGATGGCAAAAATTTATTTATTCAATTATAAATATGTATATAATAAGTGTTATGACAGATAAGGTAATACTTGGTATATCAAGCTCAAAAACTTTCTATATAATTACAGAAAGAGAAGACGAAGTAAAAAAATTTATACTAGATTATTTAAGCCATGGAATTACTGTGTTAGAAGCAAGAGGTGGGTATACAAATTCAAAACAAAAGGTTATAATGTGTACAATACCTACAAAAGAATATTTCAAAGCAAAAGAAGGTATTCATGCTATAGATAAGGAAGCTTTTTTCATAGTTACTGATGCGTATGAAGTTTATGGAGGTGCATAAAATGGATTTAATTAGATTTAAAAATGTAACTAAAAAATATAAAAACGGTGTAACTGCCGTTAATGATATTAGTCTTTCAATACAAAAAGGTGATTTTGTATTTATAATAGGATCAACAGGTTGTGGTAAATCATCACTTATAAAGATGCTTTATAGAGAAGAAAAACCAACATCTGGTAAAATCTTGTTGGGTGGAATAGATGTAGCTAAATTAAAAAATTGGAGAGTTTATAAAATAAGAAGAAAAATAGGAGTTGTATTTCAGGACTTTAAATTACTTCAAAAACTTACTGTATATGAAAATGTGGCTTTTGCACTAGAAATATTTGGACTTCCAAAATCAGAAATATTTAAAAGAGTAACAAAAGTACTAGATTTAGTTGGATTAAAAAATAAAGCAAAACAATATCCTACACAATTATCAGGTGGAGAACAACAAAGAGTTGCAATTGCACGTGCTATTATAAATGAACCAAAACTACTTATTTGTGATGAACCAACAGGAAACCTAGATGAAACAACTAGTATGGAAATAATGGAAGTATTAAATGAGGTTAATAAAATTGGAACTACAATAATTATGGTTACGCATGATACTGAAATTGTAGATAAAATGAAGAAAAGAGTTATTTTACTTGATTCAGGTAGAATTTTAAAAGATTATGAGAAAGGAACTTATGTACATGAAAGCAATTAGAATTTTTGGAAGAAATATAAGGGATGCATTTAAAAGTGTTTTTAGAAACTTTTCGCTTTCATTTGCTTCAATCTCATGTATAACAATAACTCTTTTAGTAGTAGCAATCGCAGTAATACTTTCATATAACGTAAATAACTTTACAAAACTAGTTGAACAAGATGTAACAATTGTTACATTTATGGATAAAGATACAACCAAAGAAAAAGCAGAAGAATATGTGGAAAAAGTAAAACATTTAGATGGTGTTGAAACAGTTGAATATCAATCAAAGGTACAAATTGCAGAAGAAATGATGGAATCATCTGATGTTTATAATAACATAATGAATGAATGGAAAGTGGATGGAAAATGGGTAGAAAAAGAAATACCATTACAACCAACTTTACTTGTTAAAGCAACATCATTAAAGAAAATAGATGGTGTAGCAAAAGAAATACAAAATCTAGATCCAGATAAAACAACAATTAAATTAGTTAAATATGGTGAAGACATGGTTAAACAATTAATTTCTTTATTTGATATAGTTAGAAAAATAAGCGTTGGAGTAGTAGTAGCTTTAATAGTAGTTACAGCGTTCTTAATTTCAAATACAATCAAAATAACTATATTCTCAAGAAAAAAAGAAATAGAGATAATGAGATTAGTTGGAGCTTCAAATATAAATATAAAAATACCATTTATATTTGAGGGGTTGTTTTTAGGAGTACTTGGTTCAATAATACCAATAATTGCAACTACCTATGGTTATGTTGCAATATTCAAAAACTTCAATGGTCAATTATTCTCGCCATTTATAAGATTAATAACACCAGAACCATTTATCTATTTAGTTTCAGGTATATTATTATTAATAGGTATGTTAGTAGGTATGTTTGGAAGTTATCTAGCTGTAAGAAAACATTTGAAAATATAAAAAAAGTACTTCATTTCGAAGTACTATTTTTTTATTACATCTTTATTTTTTTGACTTAGTGTCATAATACATCCAATTAATGAAATAATAGAATATATAATTAGAACTAATCCTATTGAAGAGAATACTAAGTTAGATTTAAGTATTACATATAATCCTATTAATATAAGAATAATTGAAACAACTAATAAACTAATCCAAATTTTAGATTCAATTTTCTTTAAATTAAGAGATATTACTAATTTATTAATACCACTTATCAATATCCATGCTCCAATAAAAATTCTAAATACAAGTTCAATTATTGAACTACATATTATTAATATAAATCCAATTACAACACATATTATACCAAAGGTTAAAACAGAGTCATGATTAATATCATCTTTTGCCTTAACTGCTTCAATTATTTTTACAACCCCAATAGTTATCATAATTATACCAAATATGTATGATATAAACGCAACAATTCCATTTGGATTTAAGAATAATATAAGACCAACAATCAAAAATAGTAAAGAACTAATTAAATTAGATGGCTGTTTCATTATTTTTGACATATATTCACCTCAAGCATAATTCTACACCTAAATATCAAAAATTACAACTTATTCTAAAACACAATAAAAACCTTTTTCAGTTAAATTATTATTTAAATAATCTATTGACACATTTTTATCAACATTTAATTTAGAAAGGCTATCATTGGTATCGGACATAGTTACACTTATATTACAAAGAATATCTTTTTCATTTCTTATTAAAACATAATTCGAACCTTTAATTGAATCTATTACAATCTTTTTTTCTTTTTCAAAATAAGAATATAAATCATCCATATACTTTAACATATCACTATCAAATATAATTTTTTTAGTAGTAGAATAGTTGATAAGCTTTTTTTTATTAAAAATATAAATTTCGTTATCTATTTCTTTTCCATAAATAGTTGAATAATTAGTTTTAGAACATTTTAAAGTTTCATTAGAACACCCACAAATAAAAAATATTAAAAATAAACTTATAAATTTCTTCACTTAACATCACTACTTTATTAATATGTGTTATAATTAAATAGGTGAATGTCATGGAAAAAATAATATTAGTAGACGGAAATAACTTACTTTTTAGAAGTTACTATGCAACTGCATATAATGGTAATTTTATGAAAAATAGTAAAGGGTTTCCAACAAATGCATTATTTGGGTTTTCAAATATGATAAATAAAATAATTTTAGAAGAAAAACCAACATATATTTTAGTTGCATTTGATAAAGGAAAAACATTTAGGCATGAAAAATATAATGAATATAAAGCTGGTAGAATAGAAATGCCAGATGAATTAAGACTTCAGTTTCCTATAGCAAAAAAATTACTTGAATTAATGGGAATTAAATATTATGAAATAGAAAATTATGAAGCCGATGATATAATTGGTACATTTTCAAAGTTTTGCGATAATACAAAATATACAGGAACTATTATAAGTAGTGATAAAGATTTATTACAATTAATAACGGATAGTGTTGATATTAAATTACTTAAATCAAAAGATTATATAAGATATAATCCAGAAAGTTTTTATGAAGAATATAAGATAAAACCAATAAATATAATAGATTTAAAATCACTTATGGGAGATAGTTCAGATAATATAAAAGGTGTTAAAGGAATTGGTGAAAAAACAGCTTTAAAACTACTTCAAGAATATAAGACTTTAAATGGTATATATGAAAATATAGATAAAATTAGTGGTAAAACAAAAGAAAAATTAATAGATGGAAAAAATGATGCATATATAAGCTATGAACTTGCTACAATTGTTACAAACGTACCAATAGAAATAAGTATAGATGATATAAAATATAAAGGAAATCAAGCTGGACTTAATGATTTATATGAAGAACTAGAATTTTATTCATTTTTAAAAAAAGATAAAGTAGAAAAGGAAATTACAAAACCTTTTGATGTAAAAATAATTAAAAATATAGGCGAAATAAACGTAGAAGGAGATTGCGCAATTTACCTAGAAATTCTTGGAACTAATTACCACAATTCAAAAATATTAGGTATGGGAGTATATAATGAAAATAGTAGTATTTATATACCGTTAGAAATTTTAAAACAACAACCTGATTTTTTGCTAAAGAATAATAAATATACATATGATATAAAAAAAACTTATGTTTCATTTAAATGGAACAATATAAATATAGATAATATAAACTATGATGCAATGATAGCAGGTTATTTACTTGATTATAATGTAAAAGATGATATTGCATATTTAGCTAATCAATTTGACTATGATATTCCTTTCTATGAAAATATATATGGAAAAAATAATAAACTTAGTGAACCAAACAACATTGATATAATTGCTTATAATTCAGTATTAAAAGCAAAATTTATATATGAAACTTATAATATATTTAATGAAAAATTAAATAATGAAAATATGATTGAGTTATTTAATGATATAGAAATACCACTTTCTTATACGTTAGGTGATATGGAATATAATGGAGTATATGTAGATAAAGAAATATTAAATCAAATGGGTATTGAAATAAAAAATAAGATATTTGAAGTAGAAAAAAATATATATGAAATCGTTGGACATGAATTTAACATTTCTTCACCACAACAATTAGGAACAGTTTTGTTTGAAGAATTAAATTTACCATCTAAGAAAAAAGGAAAAACAGGATATTCTACCGCAGCAGACGTTTTAAATAAATTGGTTGATAAACATCCTATTATAAATATGATAATAGAATATAGAATGCTTACAAAATTATATAATACATATATAGAAGGATTAATTTCATCGATACATCCAGATGGAAAAGTGCATACAATTTATACACAAACTTTAACTCGCACAGGTAGACTATCTTCAATAGAGCCAAACTTGCAAAATATTCCAATTAGATATGAATATGGTAAATTAATACGAAAAGCTTTTTTACCTTCGCCCAATTCACTTATTTTAAGTTCTGATTATTCACAAATAGAACTTAGGGTACTTGCACATATGGCAAATGTAGAAGCTTTGATAGATGCATTTAATAATGATATTGATATTCATACAAAAACAGCAAGTGATATATTTAATGTACCAATTAGCGAAGTCACAAAAAGTATGAGAAGAATTGCAAAAGCTGTAAACTTTGGAATTATTTATGGAATTAGTGGGTATGGTCTTTCTGAAAATTTAGGAATAAGTACTAAAGAAGCTTCAAACTTCATAGAACAATATTTAAATACGTATCCAGGAATAAAAACATATATGGATGAAACTATAAAAAAAGCTCATGAAAATAAATATGTAAAAACATTATTCAATAGAAAAAGAAATATTCCAGAACTTGATAATAAGAATTATATGATAAGAAGTGGAGCAGAAAGAATAGCTTTAAATACACCAATACAAGGAACAAGTGCTGATATAATTAAAATAGCAATGGTTGAAGCCTCAAAAAAATTAAAAGAAAGTAATATGAAAACAAAAATGATTTTACAAGTACATGACGAATTAATATTTGATGTTTTTAAAGACGAATTAGATATGGTTAAAGAAATAGTTAAAGAAACTATGGAAGGTGTTTGTAAAATGAGTGTACCTTTAAAGGTTGATATTGAAGTAGGAACAGATTGGTATGACACAAAATAATGTTTACAAATCATTAAATATAATGTATAATTTATTTAGAATTGAGGTAAAACTATGAAAAAAAATAAAACATTCATATTTATTATTCCATTCATATTTATTTCTTTTTTATGCTTTATAAATAATGTAGAGGCAAAAAAAGAATCAGTATCGCAAACCGTCACCTCTAATATATCAAATACTGCAGAGGTAAGCACAAGTTCAGATGATGTTAAACTTTATAGAACAGTAAGATGTGGTAATACTGAATTGCCAGAGAATTTAGTAAAATTAATATCTATTGCTATAACAGCAATTCAAGTAGTAACACCACTTATATTAATAGTTACTGGAATGGTTGATTTTTTAAAGGCAACAACATCTTCAAATGAAGATGGAATAAAAAAAGCTCAACAAACTTTCGTAAGAAGATTGATAGCAGGGGCAGCAGTATTTTTTATAATTCTAATTGTTAAAATAGTAGTTGGACTTGTAAACACCAAAGATAGTGGTAATGCAATTAAATGTATTGATAGTATTCTTAATTTTAAATCGTATGATGATCAAAGAGATGAAGCAATTGAAAATACAGCTTCAAGTTGTATAGAATTATATAAAAATGGAAAAGATTATAATAATTGTATATGTGGACTTGCAGTTACAATCTATAACACTGAAGGTGGAAAAATTCCAGACAGTATTAAAAAATATGATGAATTAAATAAATTAGTACAATCATATGAAGGAATAAATAATTTGTCTGAATGTCCAAAATAAAAAAATTGATGATAGAGAAAAGTAATAAATATATTATTTAATAGAAAGCTAATGGTTGATGGAAATTAGTAATAAGTATTTATGAATCTACTCTTGAAAGACTTGAAAACAAGTCCGGTCGACTAAAAGATCGTTATAAAAATTAAGATAAAAAGAGGATGGTACCGTGCTATAAGATAAAAGCACTCCTTACACATGCTCTTTTTCTATATATAGGAGGAAAATATGATAGATATAAAATATATAAGAGAAGATAAAGAAAAAGTAAAAGAAAATATAAGAAAAAAATTTCAAGATGAAAAACTAGAAATAGTAGACGAAATAGAAAAATTGGATAAAGAATATAGAGATATAAAAAAACAAGGTGATGATTTAAGAGCTTTAAAAAATTCTAAAAGTTCACTTATTGGAACTCTTATGAGAGAACAAAAAAAAGATGAGGCAGAAAAGATAAAATTAGAAATATCTGAATATGGAAAAAAGATAGAAGAATTAACACAAAAAGAAGAAGAGTTATCTAAAGTAATAAAGGAAAAAATGATGATTATACCTAATTTCATTGATAAAAGCGTACCTATTGGAAAAGATGATAGCCAAAATGTAGAAATAGAAAAATTTGGAGAACCAATAGTACCAAACTATGAAATACCATATCATGCAGATATTTGTGAGAAACTTAATGGATTAGATAAAGCATCAGCAGGTAGAACAAGTGGGAATGGTTTTTATTATTTAACTGGAAATATTGCAAGACTTCATTCTGCAATGTTATCGTATGCAAGAGATTTTATGATTAATAAAGGATTCACATATTGTATACCTCCATTTATGATAAGAGGGGACGTAGTTGATGGTGTAATGTCTTTTAAAGAAATGGATGAAATGATGTATAAAATAGAAAATGAAGATTTATATTTAATAGGTACATCAGAACATTCTATGATAGGAAGATTTAAGGGTCAAATAATAAAAGAAGAACAATTACCTTTAACTTTAACTTCATATTCACCATGTTTTAGAAAAGAAGTCGGATCACATGGAATAGAAGAAAGAGGTCTTTATAGAGTTCATCAATTTGAAAAACAAGAAATGATTGTTATATGTAAATTAGAAGAATCAATGGATTGGTATAATAAAATGTGGCAATTTACGGTTGAATTTTTTAGAAGCTTAGATGTTCCTGTTAGAACACTTGAGTGTTGTAGTGGAGACCTAGCTGATTTAAAAGTAAAATCTTGTGATGTTGAAGCATGGAGCCCAAGACAAAAGAAGTACTTTGAAGTTGGATCTTGTTCAACATTAGGTGATGCACAAGCAAGAAGATTGAGTATAAGAGCAAAAGGAGAAAATGGTAATTACTTAGTTGCAACATTAAATAATACTGTACTTGCAACACCAAGAGGTTTAATTGCTGTACTCGAAAATAATTATCAGAAGGATGGAAGCATAAAGATACCAAAAGCCTTACAACAATATATGGGAGGATTAGAAGTTATAAAATAAGCAAGATTTTGCTTATTTTTTGTGTAATTATTGTAAAATCTTTAAAATTGATAATTAATTATTTAAAAATAGTGTAATATTTAATTTAGATATGCTATAATTATAAAGGATAGATATGGAATTCTTAAAAGCTATACAAAGAATTTATATCCAAAAATGCTAAAAAGAAAGAGGTAGAATTATGGGATTTATTAAAGCATTTACAGGCTCATTAAGTAGTACTTTTGCTGATCAATGGAAAGATTTTTATGTACCAGTACAAGGTGTTCCAGCAACAGCAGCAGTATTTAGTGCAGTACCACAATCACAAAACAATGGACGTGGTGAAAATTATAAGGGTAATGAAAATATCATTACAAATGGTAGTAAAATAGTTGTTCCTGAAGGAACTGCATTAATAACTATGCAAGATGGTCAAATTACAGGTATGATTGCAGAACCAGGTGGATTTGAGTTTAGATCTGATGATGTTAATTCTCAATCAATTTTTGCAGGAAATGGTATTTTAGGACCTACTATTAAATCATCATGGGAAAAATTTAAATTTGGTGGACAACCTGGAAGCCAACAATTAGCTTTCTATGTTAATTTAAAAGAAATACCAAACAATAAGTTTGGAACTCAATCAGAAATTTATTGGGATGATGCTTTTTTTGGAACACAAGTAGGAGCAGTTACAAGAGGTACATATACAATGAGAATTGTGGATCCTCTACTATTTGTTAAAAATTTTGTTCCAACTCAATATCTACAACCAAATGCACCAATATTTGATTTTGCAGATATGGATAATGATGCAGCTTCTCAATTATTTAATGAAGTTGTAGGTAGTTTATCAGCTGCTTTCTCAAATTATACAAATGATCCAAGTAAAGGAAATCGTATGTCAAGAATCCAAGGAGATCAAATGGGATTCGCACAAAGTCTTTCATTGGCAGTAGAAGATGGATATAGATGGAAAACTGATAGAGGTTTAGAGATTGTTAAAACTGCAATCCTTTCTATTGAATATGATGAAGATACTAAAGAATTAATGAAAGATGTAAAAAAAGCAGATGCATTATCTGGCGCAAGAGGGAATTCATTTATGCAACAATCAGTTGCAAGAGGTATTCAATCAGCTGGTGAAAATGGCGGAGGAACTGCAATGGCATTTATGGGAATGGGAATGAATGCAGCAGGTGGAATGATGCAAGGTGTTCAACAACAACCAACTCAAAGTTCATATCAACCACCATTTGCTCAAACTCAAGCTCCAGTTCAACAAGCTGAACCTACACAAACTCAATCAATGCAATCAGATCCTTATGAAGAAATAAAAAAAGCAAAAGAATTATTAGATGCTGGTATTATTTCTCAAGAAGATTTTGACGCTAAAAAGAAAAGTTTATTAGGAATTTAGTTTATGCAAGGAAGTAATTTAGAAAATATTACTCCTAATTTAAGCAACACAAATAGTTCATCAGATGCACCTACAATTGTTCAAACAGATGTAGGTGCTAAAGATGGACAAAATAAGTGTCCAAAATGTGGCGCAACGGATATTTCATTAAATGTAAATACAGGAAAATTAAGATGTAATTTTTGTCGCCATGAATTTGAACCAATCAAAGTAGAAGGTTTACAAACAGATATATCAAAACTTGAAGGACAGATTATTGGATCAGGTGCACAAGATATTGTTGCAGATACTAATGATGTTGTTACATTCAAATGTAGTAGTTGTGGTGCTGAAGTTGTAATAGATACTGCTTCATCTACACAAGCAAGATGCCACTGGTGTAGAAATACACTATCTATAAATCAACAAATTCCAAATGGAAGTGTACCAGATGTTGTATTACCTTTCCAAATGAAAAAAGATGCTGCTAAAAAACAGATAGAGAATTTTGTAGGGAAAAGAAAATTTTTTGCGCACCCTAAATTTAGACAAGAATTTACAACTCAAAATATAATGGGAGTTTATTTTCCATATATGGTTGTAGATGTTAATTCACATTCTAGATTAGTTGGACAAGGTGAGCATTTAACTAGGAGATATTCCGTAAAAGTTGGAGATAGAACTGAAAGTCGATATGATGCAGATTTATACAATGTATCAAGAGAATTTGATTTAACTATCAATGGATTAACAATTGAATCTAATTTAGATAGACTAGATACTGCATCATCAAACAAAACAAACAATGTAATTAATTCTATAATGCCTTTTGATATTGAAAATTGTGTAAGATATGATTCAAATTATTTAAAAGGTTATACTTCTGAAAGAAGAGATACAAATATAGAACAATTAAAAAATTTAGTTGAAACTCAATCAAAAGATGTAGCTAGATTTGCTGCAAATGAAACACTAAAGCAATATGACAGAGGTGTTGCTTGGTCTAGTGAACAATTTGATGTAAAAGGTCAACAATGGAAAGCTGCATATTTACCAGTATGGTTATATAGTTATCAGCAAGTTAAAGGTGATAAAAAATTATTACACTATGTTGCAGTTAATGCAAGAACAGGTGAAACTATGGGAAGTGTTCCTATACATATGCCTAAATTATTTTTAATATCAGCTTTTGTTGAAATACTTGGAATTTTAGCTATGGTATTTATTGATTTTGACTATAATTGGATTTTTTTAACACTGGGAATTATTTATTTTCTTGTTATGTATGCAAGATATCGTAATTCTGGTGCAAGACATAATCATGAAATAGAAACAAAATCAAATATGTCTAATTTAATAAAATCTGATGTATATGTTACAAAAAGAAATGGTCTTAAAAATTCAAGAATGGATGGAGCTAATAACACAGTTGTTAATGGTCAAAACGCTAAGAAAGGCTTTTTAGATTCTATTACTGAAAATAACTCAATAGTTAATACAATAAATAAAACTATTAATAAAAAATAAATTTAAATAGATAACAATCTTGGTTATCTATTTTTAAAAAATAGGATGTGATATATATGAAAAATAATTTATTTATAAAAATATTATGCAGTATACCAGTAATTTTACTATTTTTATATTTTATACCGTTTTTAGGTGTATGTTTAATTTTATTTAGATATTTTATATATGATAATAAAAAAAGAATAGAAACACCAATTTATTTAATAGTTTGTGGAGTAATAATTTTAATTCCTAAATTAATATTAAGCATATCATCTGCAATGAAATATGAAATACCGTATTTTAATGATATCTTTAATTCAGAACTATATTCTATAAATTTTATAAAATATAGTAAACTATTAATAACTGTAGGAGTTATATTCCTAATTCTTTCATTTATATTTAATTCTTTATTTAATAAAATTAAAAATTATTTACATACATCAATTAGTTCATATGAAAAAAGAACTGCTAAAATACAAGAAAAAAATGATTTAATTATGAAAGAAAAACAAATGCAAGCTAAAAATACACATGTAGTAATTTGTTCACATTGTGGAGCAAGTAATATGCTAACCTCAACAACCGGAAAATGTAAATATTGTAGAAATATAATACAATAAATTGTTGCAAATTTGTAACAATTTTTTTTACTATAAAATAGTATTATTTTGATTAAATATAAGCATTTTATGTTAAAATATTGATAGACATAAGGTGATAAAATGAAAGATTATAATGGTTTAACACAAACAGAGGTTTTAGATAGAGTAGAAAAAGGATTAGTTAATTATGATACAACTTTACCAACAAAATCAATAAAAAGAATTATCTTCGAAAATGTTGTAACATTATTCAATATAATAAATTTATTACTTGGACTATGTATTTTTTTGACTGGTTCATATAAAAATATGCTTTTTCTAGGTGTAATTATATGTAATACTTTAATTAGTACAATACAAGAAATAAGATCTAAAAAAATAATTGATAAATTATCACTATTAGTTGAATCAAAAGCAAGAGTAATAAGAAATAATAAAGAAAAAGAAATAAATATAAACGAAATAGTAAAAGATGATTTAATATTATTTAAAATTGGAAATCAAATAATGGTAGATTCAATTATAATAGATGGAAGTGTTGAAGTAAATGAATCTTGTATAACAGGAGAAGCTGATTTAGTATATAAAAAAAAGGGAGATATGTTATTATCAGGTAGTTTTATAGCAAGTGGTAAATGTATGGCAAAAGTAGAACATGTAGGTCTTGAAAATTATTCATCAAAAATTACCAATGGTGCTAAATATCTAAAAAAAGTCAACTCAGAAATAATGAACTCACTTAATAAAATAATCAAAATAGTTTCAATATCAATTATTCCAATTGCTATATTACTATTCTTAAATCAGTATTATTTAACAAATAACAACTTAAATAGTTCAATAATAAATACTGTTGCCGCACTTATATCTATGATACCAGAAGGACTTGTATTACTTACAAGTACAGTTCTAGCTGTAAGTGTTGTAAAATTGTCTAAATATAATGTTTTAGTACAAGAATTATTCTGTATAGAAACACTTGCAAGAGTTGATGTTATATGCTTTGATAAAACAGGAACTTTAACAAATGGCAAAATGGAGGTTATAGATTATATAAAACTATCTTCTACAGATGAAAAAAAATATATAAAAGAATTTTGTAACCTATTAAATGATAACATTACAATGAATGCAATAACAGACAAGTATGGTATAAGTGATAATTTAATATCAAAAGAAATTATTCCATTTTCATCAGAAAAAAAATGGTCTGGTGTTACATTTAAAGATGATTTTACATATATAATTGGAGCACCCGATTTTATATTAAAAGATACAAAAAAAATTGATTTATATTTAAAAAAATATTCAAGTAGATATAGGGTATTATTATTTGCACATTCTAAAAAAGCTTTTAAAAATAAAGATTTGCCAGATGATATAGAAGTAGATGGTTTATTATTACTACAAGATAAAGTAAGAAAAGAGTCAGCCAAAACTATAAATTATTTTAAAGAACAAGGTGTTGATGTAAAAATAATATCTGGAGATAATCCAAATACAGTAAAATGTGTTGCAGAACAAATAGGTGTTAATTTAGAAAATATTGTTGATATGAGTAAAGTAGAAACTAAAGATATAAAAAAATATTTAAATTGCTCTATATTTGGAAGGGTAACACCAAACCAAAAACATGAAATAATAAAAGAATTAAAAAAAGAACACACCGTTGCTTATGTTGGAGATGGAGTAAATGATGTCCTTGCCTTAAAAGAATCAGATTGTAGTATAGCTCCTATTAATGGTAGTGATGCCGCAAAAAATGTATCACAAATAGTTTTAATGGATTCAAATTTTGATTCAATGCCCACAATTGTAAATGAAGGAAGAAAAGCAATAAACAATATTGAAAGATCAGCAAGTTTATTTATAGTAAAAACAATATATGCATCCCTTTTAGCTTTGTTATTCATTTTTATTGATTTAAAATATCCATTTATACCAATTCAATTAACACTAACAAGTGCTCTTACAATAGGAATACCTTCATTTATACTTGCTTTAGAGCCAAACTATGAAAAAGTAAAAGGAAACTTTTTCATAAATATATTTAGTAAAGCATTTCCAACAGCTTTAACTATAGTAATAAATATATTGATAGTTGTAATCTTAGGTAGTATATTAAAATTAAGTGAGGAACAAGTATCAACACTTTCAGTTATATTAACTGGTTTTATTGGATTCATGCATATATATATAATTAGTAAACCATTAACTCCACTTAGAATGATTTTACTTAGCACACTTATAACAGTATTTGTTATAGGAATAGTAGGGTTAAGAACATTATTTTCACTTGCTTTTATAACACCTTACTTACTTTTGCTAACACTCATACTTATGGCAAATACCCTTATAATATTTATATTAATGACAAATTTATTTCATAAATATATATATAAATTTATTAAAAGGATAAGTGAAAGATAATGAAATTTTTAATTGATGATAAAGAATATGAAGTTGTTATACAAAAGAAAAACAATAAAAACACTTATATAAGAGTAAAAGAAGATTTGAAAATTTATGTTACAACATCATATTTTGCTAGTAAGTTATATATATATAATTTGTTAGAACAAAATAAAGAATATCTAAAAAAAGTATTAACTAAACAAGAAATAAAAAATGAAAATACATCATTTAATTATTTAGGAAAAAAATATGATGTAATTATTTGTAATATTGTAAATAAAGTTGAACTTGATGAAAATAAAATATATACACCAAGCGAAAAAGAATTAGATAAATATATTAAAAAAAATACATTAGAATTGTTTAAAGAAAGATTGGATTATAATTACAATTTATTTTTAGAAAATATACCTTATCCTAAATTAAAAATAAGAACTATGAAAACAAGATGGGGTGTTTGTAATAAGAGGGATAATTCTGTTACACTAAATTCAAAATTAATAGAGTATAATATAGAAGCATTAGATTATGTAATAATACATGAGTTATCACATTTTGTACATTTTAATCACTCAAAAGAATTTTGGATGTTAGTATCAAAATATAATCCAAACTATAAACAAATAAAAAAATATTTGAAAGAAGAGTAGTTTTATGGAATTTTTAGATATAGTAGATGAAAATAATAACTTAACTGGTGAAATTGAAGAAAGAAATTATGTTCATGAACTTGGTTTATGGCATAGACATTCATCTTGTTGGATAATGAATAATAATGGTGAAATTCTTTTACAAAAACGAGCATCAACTAAAAAAAGAAATCCTAGTAAGTGGTCAAAAACAGGAGGACATGTTGAAACTGGTGAAACACCCATTAAAGCATTAAAAAGAGAAGTGCTAGAAGAAATTGGCACAAAATTAAGAGATGATCAGATTGAATTTATAAAAGAATTTAAAAATAACACAGAATCAAATAAAAGTTTTAATTATAATTATTTTGTTAGGGTAAATTATAGGATAGAAGAATATATAATTCAAAAAGAAGAATTAAGTGAAGTAAGATATTTTACTATAGAAGAAATAGAAAAAGCAAAACTTGAAAATGATCAATCATTTGCATCTACAAATTGGCCTGACAATGATTTTTATAAAGAAATTGAGTATTTAAAGTGTAAAAGAGAAGAAATTAAAGATTGAATTTTTCAATCTTTTTTCATATTTTAAAATATTTAACATAAAATTAGTTGGGTGATTATATGGATTTTGAAATAGGAAGTTTAGTTACACGAAATTCACATGGTAATGATTTGATTTTTACCATAACTGATATAATTGATGATGTTTATTATTTAAAAGGTTTAAACATTAGGTTAGTTGCAGATGCTACAAAAGATGATTTAAAAAAATATGAAGATGGTGATATAGAAGATGAGAAAGAATTTTTAGACAGAATAAAACCTGTAAATGATTTAGATAGAGATGATTACTTTTATTTACCTGGTAAAATTCTTCATATAGATGGTGATAAAGAATATTTAGATAGATGTTTGGATTATTATGAAAAAGCTAATATCTGGGCTATGGGCATAAATGAAAAAGAAGAAGATATTCCGTTTAAAATAAGAGATTTATTAGAAGAATATAAACCAAATATTGTTATAATTACAGGTCATGATGCTTATTATAATGAAAAAAATAAAGAATATAAAAATAGTATGAATTTTGTAAATGCAGTAAAAGAAGCAAGAAAATATGAAAAGGAACATGATAAATTAATAATAATTGCAGGTGCTTGTCAATCTAATTATGAAGAATTAATAAAAGCAGGTGCAAATTTTGCTTCTAGCCCAAAACGAATAAATATACATGCATTAGATCCAGCTATAATTGCTACTAAAATTAGTCTAACTGATGTAAACAATCAAATAGATGTTAAATCGATACTTAAAGAAACAAAGTATGGAGAATCGGGAATAGGTGGAATTATTACAAAGGGAACAATGTATATTGGTTATCCAAGATAGGAGAGAAAATGAAATTAGATGAAATTAAAACAAAGCTTAATAACTATGTAGGAAAAAGTGTTTTAATAAAATATAATTTAGGTAGAAATAAATATGAAGAATATGAAGCAAAAATAAAAGAATTATATAACAATGTTTTTTTAGTTGAACTTGAAAATAATATAAATAAAGAAATAAAATCATTTTCATATAATGATGTAATTACCAAGACAATAAAAATCAACTTTTAGCGTAAAAACAATGTAAATCTTTAATTAAAATATTGATTTTTTAAAAATCGTATTATATAATCAAATTGTAACATATGTAATAATATCAAGGTAATCATGATATTTAAATGTTAAAAAAAGCTGAAGGGAGAGATTTGCTTGAAAATTACATCTGTAAACGTACGTAAAGTAGAAAAAGAAGATTCAAGAATGAAAGGAATTGCATCTGTATTAATAGATGATTGCTTCGCAGTTCATGATATCAGAATTATAGAAGGAGATAACGGATTATTTATCGCAATGCCTAGTCGTAAAACAGCAACAGGCGGATATAGAGATATAGCTCATCCAATTAATCAAGAAGTAAGAACGCTTTTTGAACAAGAAATATTAAAAGCATATAATGAAGCTGAATAAAACTCGTTTGAGTTTTTTTTCATATATATGATTTTTTTTCATATAATTTTTTAGGAGGAATTATATGGACAAGGAGAATATATCATTAAATCATAGTGTAGTACTTAACGAAAGAAAAAACATAAATATAACAGGTGTGAAAAAAATAGAAAATTTTGATAATGAAGAATTTTTAATGGAAACTAACATGGGATATATTGTTATAAAAGGTGAAGAATTAGAAATAGTAAAATTAGATACTTATCAAGGTAATGTAATGATAAAGGGAAAAGTAAATAGCTTAACATATGCGGATAGTGCAAATAAAAAAAATAAGGAAGATGGATTATTTAATAAATTGTTCAAATGATGGATATTAGAACGCAAATAATAACAATTTTTGTTTCTTTTATTTTTGGAATAATATTTTCACTTCAATTATCTTTAACATATAAATATTTATACTCAAATAAAAAAATATTTAAGGTTATTTTTTCTTTCTTAATAGTACTTGTAAATACATTGTTTTATTTCATTTTATTAAAGAAGTTTAATGATGGAATTTTACACGTATATGGAATCATATTTATAATTATAGGATTTATTGTAGAAATATTTGTTAAGAGTTTTATTGTAAAAAAAATACATAAGTGATATAATTTAACTTAAAGGTAGGTGTATCATGAAGCGTAAAAAATTTTCTAGAACTTCAAAACGTAGATTGGCTTTTTTTGGAACACTATCTTTAATAGTAATAGGTTATGCAGTATTTTCATTTGTATATTATAGTGTTAACTTATTAAAAGCTAAAAATGAAAATATAAATTTAGAAAATAAATTAAAATCGTTACAGAATGATGAAGAAAATTTAAAAATTGAAATTCAAAAATTAAAAGATCCAGAATATATAGCTCGTTATGCAAGAGAGAATTATTCATATTCAAAAGATGGTGAATATATAATAAAATTAGATTCATCAAACAAGAATGAAAAACAAGAAAAAAAAGAAAACAATAATTATATATATTATGTAGTTATTGGTTGTTGTTTCATTATTATAGTAACTGTTTTATTAAATAAAAAAAAGAAACCTGTAAAATAATACAGGTTTTTATATTCTAAAATCGTTTGTTATTTCATCATCCATATTTTTTCCATCATAGTAAAACTTTTTCTTATATCTAAATATTAAAGCAACTAAAATTGAAGGAAAACTATGAGTAGCTTTATTATAATCAGTAATTACATCATTATAATATTTTCTAAGAGCAGACATTTCTACTTCAGATTCACGTATAGATAAATCGATTTTCATAAATTCATCATTATCTCTTAAATTAGAATAATGTTCTTTATAACCATTGAATTCATTTATACAATCATATAATTTTCTATCAAAATCAAAATTACTTAGTTTTTTACTTCTTAAATTTGAAATATTATTTAAAACTTCTGTTTCTTTTGTATTTTCTTTAATTATATTTATAGATCTACTTAATAAATCATATCTTTTTCTTAATGTTGAATCAATATTTGCTTCAGCAGCATTTGCTCGAATAATTAATTCTTGAAACTTATTGTAACATGTACATCCCCATAAAAGTACAACTCCTATGATAATTAAAATTATTAAAATTACTGTAAAGATACCCATACTATCACCTTAAGTAATTATAACAAACTAGCTATAAAAAATCAATTATTTGGAACGAATTCTTGACTATAGTTTATTTTTTCCTCGAAAGTAATAAAATCAACATATATCATTAAAAGTAAGTACCAAACTCCTGTATTTGGATCACTTAAAATTATATGATCTCTACCAGATTGTTCAATTATACCTACGAATTCTCTATCTCGAAATTCATTAGAATCAGGAAATGTCATATGTACAGTAACTTTCTTTCCTTTATTTAATCTTAAAATATTTTCTATATAAGATTGTTCTAATGGTAAATCAGTATAATTTATAGACTGATTTGGTGTTGGTATATTTCCAGAATATATAGGTGTACCAGGAAATACATTCTTATAAGCATTATTCATGTTATCATCCTTTCATTAAAATATATTATTAATGTATTAATTTATGATATAATTTTTAAGGAGTGTGAAAATATGAAAGTGAAAGTAGGAGTGTCTAATAGACATGTACATTTAAGTGAAAAAGATTTAAAAACATTGTTTGGTGAAGATTATAAATTGACAATACTAAAAAATTTAACACAACCAGGTCAATATGCTTGCACTGAAACTGTTACAATTGAAACAGAAAAAAACTCTATACAAAAAGTTAGAGTATTAGGCCCAGTTAGAAATTATACACAAGTAGAAATATCTAAAACCGATTCATATACGTTAGGATTGAATCCGCCAATTAGAGATTCAGGAAATTTAGAAAATAGTTGTGGGATTACACTAATAGGACCTAAAGGTAAAGTTAAGTTAGAAAAAGGATGTATTATAGCAAATAGACATATACATGCTACAAACGAAGATTTAAGGAAATACAATTTAAATGAATCTGAATTATATGATATTATTATACCTGGTGAAAAAGGTGGAATAATAAGCAATGTGAAAATAAAAGTAGATGATTCATATTCATTTGAATTACATATAGATACAGATGATGCTAATGCACATTTAATAAAAAATGGGGATATATTAGAAATAAAAAATTAATTTGTTTTTACAGTAGGAATTGAATCATCAAAAGAGGATTGCTTTTGAGTTGGTTCAGTTCCTTTTATATAATAAAATATTTTTTTGTTTTTTGTTTTTTCAGTAGCAAGTTTTCCACTAATAGGATCAACTAAAACACCAACAACATTTGAAGGAATTTCATACCAAGAATCTTCCTTACCTTTTAAACAACCTTCTATTGTTTCAAGCCAAATGTTTTGAGATATTTTTCTATCTTCAGAAGGTGTTTCTTTATTATCATCATATCCAGTCCATACACCAACAACTAAATCTTTATTGTACCCAAATATTAATCTATCACTATCAGTAGTCCCTGTTTTAATAGCATATTTTTTTGTAATTTTATCCTTATAATTTATCATTGTAGGATAGTTATAGTCATTAAAGCTTGTAGAATATGTACCTGTCAATAATTCATTAATTATAAAAACTAAACTTTTATTTAAAACATTTGTTTTTTCTTCTTCATGTTGGTATAAAACATTTCCTTCTAAATCAGTTACTTTTTCTATAAAATATCCATCTATTTTATAACCTTCATTTGCAAATGTAGAATATGCTTCAGTCATATCTACCAGATTTATTTCTTGTGAACCTAAAGCAAGCGATGGGATTGGTTCTAATTTATCATTAATACCAATTCTTGATGTTAAATTAACTAGAGTATCTTCTCCTAAAAATAAATGAGTTTTTACAGCATATATATTATCTGAATATGCAATTGCTGCAGCCATTGTAATTGGTTTTTGGGCATATATATCACCATAGTTTTTAGGACTATAAGTTTTATCATATGAAAAAGTAAAAGTTGTTTTTTCGCTTGTAAAAGTTGTACTTGAGGTAAAACCATTTTCTAGTGCAGCATAATATAAAAATGGTTTAATAGTAGAACCAACTTGTCTTTTAGAATCCGTTGCTCTATTATATTGACTTTTTGCGTAATTTCTTCCCCCAACTAAAGCTAAAATTTTACCATTATTTGGATCCATTACAACACTTGCAACTTGGATGTCCTCATTATTACTTGTGTTTTTTTTGACACTTTCTTCTAAAGTTTTTTGATAATCAAGATTTATATTAGTGTATATTTTTAAACCACCAGTTTGTAAAAAAGAAGAGGGAATAGTTTTAATTTTTTTTAGTTCTTCTATAACTGCATCTTGGTAGTACATTAAAGAAGAAATATTATTAGAAGGGTTTTCACCATAAAAAACTAGTTGTTCATTATATGCCTCATCCATTTGTTCTTTTGAAATATATTTATTTTCTACCATAGCACTTAAAATGTCTCTTTGTCTACTTTTTGCGTTATTATAATTTGAAATAGGATTATAGTACGTAGGTGATTTTGGAATACCTGCAAGTATAGAAGCTTCGGCTAAACTTAAATCTTTACTACTTTTATTAAAGTAATATAATGAAGCATTTTCAATTCCAAAGATACCACCATAATTTATTGTGTTTAAGTATCCCTCTAAAATTTCATTTTTAGAATAATGTGATTCTAATCTAATTGTAAGCCAAGCTTCTTGTATTTTTCTTTCCCAAGTTTTATCAAAGGTTAAAAATAAATTTTTCGCATATTGTTGAGTAATTGTAGATGCTCCTTGAACATTCGCACCACGTTTAAAGTTTATATATAAAGATTTTAAAATTCTTAAATAATCAAAACCAATATGATTGTAAAAATGTTTATCTTCAATAGAAATTGTTGCGTTAATTAAGTTATCAGATATATCATTTAAACTTATCCAATTTTCATTATTTCCATTGTATAAATTTTCATTAATGTCATAAAAATAATAATTATTTGCTGAATTTATAGAAAGTTTTGGAGTTATTTTTGCGTATAAATATAATCCCATATAAGAAAATAATAGAATACCAATTATTATCATAAAAACAATAGTTATTTTTTTTAAAATCTTCATATTATCACGTACCATTCTATAGTTATTATTAATAAAAAAAAATATTTTATAAGTTTTTGTTTAATAAATTGTTTTTTAAAACAAAAAATTTTAAAATATTAGTTGCAATTCTCTTTATGTATGCTATAATGAATGCGGTGTAGTTTAGTTAAAGAAAAGTAGGTAAAATATGTCTAAAATTAATTTAAGAGTTTCACTTACATGTAATGAAAATATAATATATAATGAACAAGAATTTGTAGGAATTTATAATTCAGATACAATTTCATATAAAGAAAATGATATATTAGTTACACTTAAACTAAAACCAAATAAAGAAATTAAGATGAAAAGAAAACATAATAATTATAATATTGAATTAATATTCATAGAAAATAAGGAAACAAATGGTTTATATGAACTTAAAAAATATGGTAATATTCCTTTAACTGTATTTACTAAAAAACTTATTTGTGATAATCATATTTATATAGAATATTATTTAAATAAACAAGATGAACTTTATAAATTAAATCTGTTTTATGAGGTGAAATAATGAATATAAAACAACAGTTAAAAGAAGATGTATATAATGTATTAAAAGATTATATAAAAAAAGAAGATATAGTAATAGAAAAACCCAAAATGAGAGAAATGGGAGATTACGCACTACCATGCTTTACGTATTCAAAAGTTTTAAAAAAATCTCCTAATGATATTGCTAATACGATAAAAGAAAAATTATGTAATTATGAAATTAATGTAGTAAATGGTTATGCCAATGTGTTTATAAATAAAAAAGAATTTTCTAAAAATATATTAGATAAAATAGCTTTAGAAAAAGAAGAATTTGGCTCATCTAAAATTGGACAGTCAAAAACAGTAGTAATAGAATATTCATCTCCTAACATTGCAAAGCCTTTTGGAGTTGGACATTTAAGAAGTACAGTAATAGGTGAAGCACTTAAAAATATATGTATTAAAACTGGGTATAACGTTTATACTATAAATTATCTAGGGGATTATGGAACACAATTTGGAAAACTAATATATGCCTATAAAACATGGGGTAATGCTGAGGCAATCAAAGAAAATCCAATTCAAGAACTAAAACGAGTATACGTTAAATTTCATGAAGAAGTAGAAAAAAATAAAGAATTAGAAGATGAAGGAAGAAAATGGTTTAAAAAACTTTGTGAAAATGATAAAGAAGCATTAGAATTATGGAACTGGTTTAAAGAAGAATCATTAAAAGACTTCCAAAAAACTTATGATTTATTAGGAATAAATAAATTTGACTCATATACAGGTGAATCATATTATAAAAATCTTGCAAATGATGTTGTTGAAGAAATAGAAAAAAAAGGTATTTCAAAAATAAGTGAAGGTGCGACTATAGTAGATTTAGGAGAAAATAAAACTCCAGCACTTATTAAAAAAAGTGATGGAACAACTCTTTATATTACACGTGATATAGCAGCTTTAATAGATAGAAAAAACAAATATAATTTTGATGAAATATTATATGTTGTAGGTTCAGAACAAACACTTCATTTTGAACAAATAAAAGAAGTACTGCAAAAAATGGGATATGATTACTTTGATAGTATTCATCATATTGGATTTGGAATGGTTTTACAAGATGGCAAAAAGATGTCAACTAGAGGAGGTAGAACTGCATCATTAAATGTTTTATTAGATAATTCAATAGAACTTGCAAAAAAAATAATCGAAGAAAAAAATCCTAATTTACCTAATAAAGATGAAGTAATAAAACAAGTAGGAGTAGGTGCAGTAATATTTAATGATTTAAAAAATTATAGAATAAATGACATAGAATTTAAATTAGAGGATATATTAAAATTTGAAGGCGAAACTGGCCCTTATATTCAATATACATGTGCTAGAGCAAATTCGCTTATTAAAAAATTAAAAAATAATAGTGTTGACTATGAAAATTTAGAAATAAATGAATATGAATGGAATGTTATTTTTAGATTAAATGAATTTGAAGAAACAATATTGAAATCTAAAGATAATTATGATCCAAGTTTAATTGCTAAATATATAATTGATTTAGCGCAAGATTTCAATAAGCTTTATGCAAATTATAAATTTATAGATGAAAATGAAAATCTAACAGAATTTAGATTACAAATTGCTTATGCAACAAAAATAGTTCTTAAAGAAGGAATGCGTTTACTTGGAATAAATGCACCAGATGAAATGTAGGAGGAAAAAATATGAATTTAAAAGATATGACTAAAGAAGAGATAGAAGCTCTTTCTTATACCGATTTAACTTGTATTTTATTAACTGAAAATAAAAAACCAATGTCAACAGCAGAAATATTTAAAAAAATATGTGAAATTTTAGGATATTCAGATGCAGAGTATTCAGAAAAAATAGGAGATTATTATACATCACTTACTATTGATAAGAGATTTGTATTATTAGATGATGCAAAGTGGGATTTAAGAAAAAATCATGCAGTTGAACTTAAAGTAGAAGATGATGAAGAGGAAGAAAATGAAGAAGAGATAGAAAACAACGAAGAGGAAGAAGAAACTGATGAAGATATAGAAACTGCAATAGATGATGAAGATATTGATACAGATGATGATTTAGATGATTTATCAGTTTTATCAGATGATGATATAGAAGAAGAAAATTAAGATCAAACGATCTTTTTTTTGATAATAATATTGTAAATTCTTGCTTATTACATATATTTATAGTATAATTTTCATGTTTATGGAGGAAAAAATATGTTAGAAAGATTAGAGGCTATTGAAAAAAGATATAATGAGCTTTCAGAAGAAATGATGAATCCAGACGTAGTTTCAAATATAAAGAAAACATTAGAATTAACAAAAGAACAAGCTGGTTTAAAAGATGCTTATGAAATATATCAAGTATATAAAAATGTTTTAGATGATATAAATGCGGCAAAAGAAATGTGCAAAGACCCAGATATGAGTGAATTTGCTAAAGAAGAATTAAGTAGTTTAGAAGAAAAAAAATCAGATTTAGAAAAACAAATAGAAATATTATTATTACCTAAAGATCCAAATGATGGAAAAAATGTAATTGTTGAAATTAGAGGTGCAGCAGGTGGAGATGAAGGAAATATATTTGCTGGTGATCTATTTGATATGTACAAGAAGTATTGTGAGAATCAAGGTTGGAAAATAGAAATACTTGAAGAAGAAAAATCTGATGCTGGTGGATATTCTTTAATTAGTTTTTTAGTAAAAGGTGATAATGTTTATTCAAAACTAAAATACGAAAGTGGAGCACATCGAGTTCAAAGAGTACCGGTCACAGAAACACAAGGAAGAGTTCATACATCTACATCAACAGTGCTTGTAATGCCAGAAGCAGAAGAAATAGATTTTGATCTTGATATGAATGAAGTAAGAATAGACATTACAAGAAGTAGTGGATGTGGAGGTCAGGGAGTAAATACAACAGATTCAGCAGTAAGACTTACTCATATACCAACAGGGCTAGTTGTTTACTCTCAAACTGAAAGAAGTCAAATTAAAAATAAAGAGAAAGCTATTAAAATATTAAAAACACGTTTATATGATTTAAAAACTCAAGAAAGAGAAAAAGAGTTAGGTGCGGAAAGAAAAAGCAAAATTGGTACAGGTGATCGTTCTGAAAAAATAAGAACTTATAATTATCCGCAAAACAGAGTTACCGATCACAGAATTGGTTTTACTTTAAATACGCTTGATAGAGTTATGAATGGTGATATTGGTAAAGTAATAGAAGCTTTAATAGTTGAAGATCAAAATAGAAAATTAAGAGGAGATAATATAGTTTAAGCTATATTTTTTCTTTATATTTTTGTATAATAAAATTGGTGAAAAAAATGAATGAAATAGAATATTTAAAAAAATACTTGCCAAGTGATAAATTAGAGGACGGAATTAAAAGGTTAAATAATGGAGAACCAGTTCAATATATAGTTGGAAATGTTGATTTTTATGGTTATAAAATTAATGTTAACAAAAATGTATTAATACCAAGATTTGAAACTGAAGAATTGGTATTTAAAACAATAAATTTAATAAAAAAAAATTTAAATGAAAATATTAAAGTTTTAGATATAGGAACAGGTAGTGGATGTATTTCTATAGCATTAAAAAAAGAAATTCCAGGTTTAGATATAACAGCTGTTGATATATCTGAAGATGCATTAGTGGTAGCAAAAAATAATGCTTTAGAAAATAATTGTGAAATAAATTTTATAAAAAGTGATTTATTTAATAATATAGGTGATAAATACGATTTAATTATAAGTAATCCACCATATATAAGTTATGATGAGCAGATAATGGATATAGTTAAAAAAAATGAACCTCATCTAGCTCTTTATGCAAAAAATAATGGACTTTATTTTTATGAAGAAATAATTAAAAATTCTAGTAATTACTTAAATGATAAAAATATTATTGCTTTTGAGATAGGATATTTACAGGCAAATGAAATAAAAAAAATGGCTCATAAATATTATCCGAACTCAAACATAATAATTGAAAAAGATATGCAAGAAAAAGATAGATTTGTATTTATTATTAATTTGTAAACTATATGTAATATATAATTATTGTTTATTGACAATAAAATGTATATACAGGATAATGACTATAGTAAAGGAGAATTGAAAATGAATGAAATTCAAAACGGAGTAAAAAATAAAAAAGGAGATACAGTAAAAGTAGTATTAATAATCGTTTTATTGATTTTATTAATAGCTAGTATGAGTTTTACAGTATATGATAAATTCATTAAAAAAGATAATACAGTAAATAATCAACAAACAGAAGAAAAAGATAATATAAAAAATGATTCACAAATAGAAAACAAAGATGATTTAATCGTTAATGGAGAAAAATATGAATTAATAGATATTAATGCAGATGTAGATTTTGATTCATATAAAGTGGTCTTAAATAATTGTCTAGGATGTGGAAGTTGGACTTTTATTTTTAATACAGAAACAACCGCAAAGTGCAATGATCAAGACATAAAATTTCCAAAATCAATAAAGTATTGGTCATCTACAATTATTAATAACAATAATGTTGCATACTTCCTTTTAAGTGGCGAAGGTGATTTATATACATTTAATGCAACAACAAAAGAAATAAATTTAATATTAAGTAATACAAATATAACTGCAATAGCTAATACAACAGATGAAGATGGAACAGAAATTACTGTGTTAAAAACAACATCAGGAAATAAAAAAATTGTTTTAAAATAAAAAAGTAATTCTATTTACTAGAATGCTTTTTTTTTGATATACTATTTAAGGTGGTTCATATGCGTGATAAATTAAAACTTTTACTAGAGCAAATTCATTTTCCAATAAATTATTATAATTATTTTGGAAATGGAAATTTAGTTAAAATAATATCAAATAAAAATAAAGATTCATATATTTTTGTTGTACAGTTAGAAAATATATTACCTACTGACGTATATGATTTATTCTTAAAACATTTAAAAGAAAAATATAGTGAATTCAAATATATAAGTACAAATATAGAAGTATTAAACAAAGATAATACATTAATAAATGAATATTATAAATATGTTATAAATGAAAATAAAAAACAAAATCCTTTATTAGAAAGTTTTATTAACTATAAAACAGTTTTAGATAAAAATACATTTAGTATAGAATGTGCAAATATAGCAGAAAAAATGAAACTAGATACTATAAAAGAAGATTTACAAAAAACATTTTCTTCAGCTGGATTTGGTAATTTTGAAATAAAGATAAATATTAATGATACTCTTAATGAGAACTTATTAGAAGAAGTAAAACAGAGTTTAGTTATAGAAGTTCCAAAACAAGAAGAAGTAAAAATTGAACAACCTATTAAAAATAGTAAATTTAATCCAATGCATAGGAAAGTAAAAACTGAAGATAGTCCTAATGTTGTTTTAGGTAGAACTATTGATAGTACAATAACTAGTATAAAAAACATTAAAACAGAAATAGACAATGTAACAATAGAAGCAAATGTGTTTGGTATAGATTATTTTGAATCCAGCAAGTCCAATTTTAAAATAATTACACTTAAACTTACAGACTTTACAGATAGTATGTATTGCAAAATCTTTACCAAAGATGATGAAGAATATAATTCATTAAAAAGTAAACTAAAACAAGGTAAATTCTATAAAATAAGTGGATATACAAAAAATGATATATATTCTAAAGAACTTGTATTAAATGCAAGAGATATAAATATTGTTGATAAAAAAGTTGAAAAAAGAAAAGATAATGCAGAAGTAAAAAGAGTTGAATTACATGCACATACCATGATGAGTCAAATGGATGGCTTAACAAAACTTGATTTGGGTAAACATACATGTGAACTTGTAAGTAGAACAATGGAAATGGGATATAGAGGAGTTGCTATTACAGATCATAATGGATGTCAAGCATTTCCAATAGCATATGGAATAATAAATTCATATAATAAAAATTTAAAAAAACAATTAAAACAAGAAAAACAACAAATAGAAGATAAACTTAAAGCTGGAGATTTTGAAGAACCAAAAGAAGAATTAGAAAAGAAATTAGAAGAAATAAATCTAAAAATACAAAATCCACCAATATTTAAAGGACTTTATGGTACAGAATTAACACTTGTTGATGATACAGTAAATATAGTAGTTAGACCATCTGATTTACCACTTTCAGAAACAACTTATGTTGTATTTGATACAGAAACAACTGGATTTAATGCAGCAGGAGAAGATCAAATGATTGAAATAGGTGCTGTTAAAATATGTGATGGTAATATAATAGATAGATTTGATGAATTAATAGATCCAAAAAGACATATACCAGATAAAATTACAGAACTAACATGTATTACAGATGAAATGGTAAAAGGCAAAGACGATGAAGAAACCGTAACAAAAAGATTTTTAAAGTGGGCAGATGGTTTACCTATGGTAGCTCATAATGCCAAATTTGATATTTCGTTTATAGAAATGTCTATGAAAAAATATAACCTTGGAGAATTTAAAAACACAGTAATAGATACATTAGAATTATCAAGAACATTAGATCAAGGATTTGCTCGTCATAGTTTATCAGCTTTGGTAAAAAGATATGATGTACCTTGGGATGAAGATGCTCACCATAGGGCAGATTATGATGCAGAGGGAACTGCATACGTATTCCATAAAATGTTACAAAAATTAATCGCACAAAACTTCAAAAAAATAAGTGATTTAGATAACCTAATATCAAAAGATGAAATACATAAATTTGGTAGAACTTTCCATTTTAATGCAATTGCCATTAATAAAAAAGGCTTAAAAAACCTATTCAAAATAATATCACTTGCTAATACTGTATATTTATATAAAACTCCAAGAATTCTTAGAAGTAAATTAGAAGAATTAAGAGAAGGATTATTAATAGGTAGTGGTTGCTATGAATCTGAGGTTTTCATACAAGCAAGAAGTAAAGAAGGACAAGAATTAACTAATATAATTAATTTTTATGATTATGTAGAAGTTCAACCAAAAGAAGTATACAATCATTTAATTCAAACTGGAGATTTTAGTGGTGAATTAGAACTTGAAAACCATATTAAAAAAATAATAGAAGAAACCAAAAGTGCAGGTAAAATAATAGTTGCTACAGGAGATGTACATCATTTTGATAGAGAAGATAAAATCTATAGGCAAATTATTGTTAATCAAAAAGTACCAGGTGGTGGTAGACATCCACTAGCTAAAAATAGTATTAAAGAAATTCCATCACAACACTTTAGAACTACAGAAGAAATGTTAGAAGATTTTAGCTTTTTAGGATATGATCTGGCTTATGAAATAGTTGTTGAAAATACAAATAAAATATTAGATATGTCAGAAGAAATAGAAGTAATAATAGATACAGGTGGAATACCATTTTCTCCTAGAGTTAAAAGTGATGATGGAAAATCATACCTAGATTGTCCAAGAGTAGTAACGGATTTAGTTTATTCTAAAGCTGCAGATTGGTATGGAGAAAATCTTCCATACAATATAGAAGAAAGAATAGCAAAAGAATTATATGGGGACATTGTTTATAAATGTTGGAAAGAACAAATAAAAGAAAAAAATCCTGATATAGATGAAGAAAATTTAAATAAAGAAGCATTTTTAAATTTACATAGGAATATACTAGAGGGATTTGATTCAGTAAAAGAAACAATCAAAAATTATTTAAACAATCATTGGAATATAGAAGATGGCGAAAAAACAGAAGAAAATGTAACAAAAAAAATGAAGAAAGAACTTGGTGGAATAATAGGTGGTGGATTTGATCCTATATACCTAATTGCACAAAGACTTGTAAAACACTCAAATGATGATGGATATTTAGTTGGTTCCCGTGGTTCAGTTGGTTCATCTTTTGTAGCAACCATGATGGGTATAACAGAAGTAAACCCTTTACCAGCTCATTATCGTTGTTTAAAATGTAAAACTAGTTTATTTAATGACGAAGATGGAAATCCATTAGGAGCTAATTATTCAAGCGGATTTGATCTTCCGGATAAAACTTGTCCAAATTGTAATGAAAAAATGTATAAAGATGGTCAAGATATGCCATTTGCCACATTCCTTGGATTTAATGCAGATAAAGTTCCTGATATAGATCTTAACTTTTCGGATTTAAATCAAGCTTCAGCACATGATTATACAAAAGTATTATTTGGCGTAGATAATGTTTATAGGGCAGGAACAATTGGTACTGTTGCAGAAAAAACAGCATTTGGTTTTGTAAAAGGATATTGTGAAGATAAAGGAATATCTATGCGTACAGCAGAAGTAGAAAGACTTGCGGCAGGATGTACAGGTGTAAAAAGAACAACAGGTCAGCATCCAGGTGGAATAGTAGTTGTTCCAGATTATATGGATGTATCCGATTTTACCCCATTTCAATTTCCAGCAGATGATCCAAAATCAGCTTGGAGAACAACACACTTTGATTATCATGCAATTGATCAGGATTTATTAAAACTTGATATACTAGGACACTCAGATCCAACTCAATTACGTATGATACAAGATTTAACAAAAATGGATATATTAACTGTACCACTTGATGATAAAGATACAATGAGTATATTTACTTCAACAAAAGCTTTAGGAGTAACTAATGAACAAATTATGTGTAATACAGGTACACTTGGAATACCAGAATTTGGAACACCATTTACAATTGGAATGGTAGCAGAAACAAAACCAACAACTTTTGCAGAATTAATTAAAATATCAGGTTTATCTCATGGTACAGATGTATGGCTTGGGAATGCACAAGAATTAATAAAAAATAATATAGTTCCATTTAAAGAGGTTATAGGCTGTCGTGATGATATTATGGTTTATCTTATGTACCATGGAGTAGCACCTATAAAAGCATTTAAAATAATGGAATTTGTACGTAAAGGAAAAGCAAGTAAAGATCCTGAAACTTGGGCAGGTCATAGAAAAACAATGGAAGAGGCAGGAATTGAAGAATGGTTTATAGATTCTTGTCAAAAGATAAAATACATGTTCCCAAAAGCACATGCTGCAGCATATGTAATAAGCGCCTTTAGAATTGCATGGTATAAAGTACATATGCCGGTATACTTTTATGCATCTTGGCTTACATCTAAAGCAACCGATGTAGATGTTGAAAGTATGATATCTGGTTATGATACAATAAAAAATAAAATTATAGAAATACAAAATAAAGGTTATGATGCTACTAATAAAGAAATGGGACAATTAGAAAGTTTAAAAGTATGTTTGGAGGCAACAGCTCGTAATATTAAATTTTTACCAGTTGATTTAAATAAAAGTTTAGCTACAGTATGGGGAGTTAAAGATGATTTATCTATATATCCACCTTTTTCATCAATAGATGGGTTGGGTGATACAGTTGCTCAAAATATAGTTGAAGAAAGAGAAAAGAAAGAATTTATAAGCATAGAAGATTTACAAAAAAGAGCGCGTATTTCATCAACATTAATTGAAAAAATGAAATTAATGGGTATACTTGATGGTATGCCAGAATCTAGTCAGTTAACTTTATTTTAGTTTGTTGTATGTTGTAAATAAATGGGAGGACATATGAAAGAACAAAATGAAGTATTATGCAGTGTGATATATGATTCAATTGATTTATTTGTTGATTTTAAGAAAAAAGGTTATGTATATGGAAAACATATAACCAATGATGATAAAGTAGTTATTTCACTTTATTTATCATTAATATCGAATAATCCAATTATTAATAAAATAATGAATAATTTTAATTACAAATATAAAATAAATTTAGAAAAAAATAATCTAACAGTAGATGAATATTATGATTATTTTATAAAATATTTTTATAAGTTTCTAAAATTTAATAATTTCAATGCATATACAACTTATGGTGAATTTATGGAAATGTTACTTAATACTGGAGTGATTGAAATATTAAATACAGAGTATGAATTTAATCATGTAAAATTAAAAAAGTACTTTGAAAAAAGAAACAAATATACTAAAATTATTACTAAAAAAAGATAAATCTATTTAAAACTATAGATTTATTTTTTTTGATATGTTAAAATTAAAGTTAGGTGATACTATGTTAGAGGATATAAGATTATCATTAGACAATAATTTAAATTTAACAAGAGAAGTAAAAGCAAGGCTATTTGAACTAATTGTTATATTTAATAATAAATTTCCTAGTGTTGATTTAAGTAATCTAAATAAAAGAATAAAAACGTTAAAAATAGAAAAAAACGATAATTTTTTAAATAAAGATATTTCTATGTATGACTTTAGAACAAATATATTATATTTAAATACAAAAGAAATGGAAAAACAATATGATATAAGACATGTTTTAATGTTTGAACTTTTAAACATAATAACTTCAAATAACTTTAGTATGGGATTTAATACAGATGGAAGATTAGAAGCTTTAAATGTTGGATATACTGAAGTACTTGCAAACTATTTAGTAGGAAATAATGGAGAAGTTCAAATATTTCCAGAAGAAGCAACAATGGCAAACATAATAACAACAGTAGTTGGTTTTGATAACATGTTTAATGCATATGTAAACAATGATTCAAGAATTTTACTAAAAAAATTAGTAGAAGCGGGGGTAAATTTATAATGGAAAATGGATTTTATAGTTCAATGGCTTTAGCTAATACAAGATTAAAGGAAAAAAGAAGTGGAAATGTTAGTATTAGTTATACACAAACATTACAATCACTTTTAAATTTATTTAATGAAGAACAAATTAAAAAATTTTCAGAATGGATACCAACAAATGGAAAAACAATAGATATAACAGAAGATTTATCTGGATTTAAATCATATACAGAACAAAAAGAAAAAAAATCTAAAACTATATAAAAGGCTTATAGCCTTTTTTGTATAATATAAAACAATAAAAACATAATAAAAATGGTGATTTATGATGTATTATGCAAAGTATTTTTTTATAACATCGATCATAGGATTTATTATAGAATCAGTAGTGTGTGGAAACTTTAAAGGAAACAGTGGTATATTATATGGTCCATGGACAGTTGTTTATGGTTTTGGATCAGTTTTAATATTGCTAATCAATAAAATCGTTTCCAAAAACATTAAAAATAAAGTATTAAAAATAATTTCCTTATTTATAATTTCAACTATTTTATTAACTATACTTGAATTGATTGGTGGAATATTAATAGAAAAAATATTTGGTATAGTATTTTGGGATTATTCTGATTGTAAATATAATATAGGAAAATATATATGTTTAGAAATGTCATTGTTGTGGGGAATAGCTTCAATAGCTTTTATATATTTATTAAAACCATTAATAGATAAAATAATAAAATATATTCCAAATATAGTAATATATATACTAATTTTTTTAATACTATTAGATTTAATAACAACACTATTTTTAAAATTAGTTTTTAATAAGAAATAAAGATTGATTTTTATTTCTTTTTTATCTATAATATCACATAGAGGTGGGAACGTATGTTAAAAAAAGAATATAAAAATATAACTATTTTATTTATAATTTTAACTTTAATGATATTAATTCCAACTGGATTTAATATGTTTGGATCCGACACAGATTGGATAAATCAACATACAGTATTCCCAGAATATTTAAGACAATTATTTTATGATACTAAAACATTAATTCCTAACTTTTCACTAAATTATGGTGCGGGTCAAAATATTTTTAATATAGCTTACTATGGCTTATTAAATCCAATAATACTTTTATCATACTTGTTTCCATTTATAAAAATGACTCATTATATTATGGGAATAAGTATTATTATATTATATATATCAACATTCTTATTTTATAAATGGCTTAGAAATAATAAATATTCACAAAAAGTAGCGCTTATAACATCAATTATTTTTATAACTTCAGGTCCTTTAGTATTTCAAATGCATAGACACATAATGTTTGTAAATTATATGCCTTTTTTACTTCTAGGTCTTATAGCTGTTGATTCATATATAAATAAAAATAAAAAAATACTACTTATAATAAGTTCATTTTTAATGATTATGACAAGTTTTTATTATAGTGTAGGTGGAATATTAGTTCTTATAATTTACTTTATATTTAAAAAAATAAAAGTTAGAAAAAAACTTGATATGAAACAATTTTTAAAAGATTTGCTTATCTTTATTTTATACATATTTGTATCTATATTAATGAGTTCAGTATTAATATTACCAGTATTTTATACGATATTACAGACAAGAAATACTGGTACATATAATATATTTAAATTACTAATAATAAACGTTAATCCAACAAAAATATTATATGGGGCTTACTCTACAGGATTAACTTGTATTGCATTTATTTCAGTACTATGGTTTGCTTATGTAAAGAAAAAAAACTTTAAATTTCTAGGTATATCATTGCTAATATTGTTTTTTGTGCCAATATTTACATGTTTATTAAATGGTGGATTATATTTTAGAGCCAAAGTATTTATACCATTTATACCTCTTATATGTTTAATAATAGGGACTTTTATAAAAAATTTAACTGAAAATAAAATAAATATAGAAAAATTAATAATATTTTTATTATTTGCGAACATCATTGTTTTAGCTAGTAGAACAGATTCAATAATATATTATTTAGATTTCTTTACATTCTTATTAATTCTAATTATTTATAATAAATTTAGAAAAGAACTTATTGTTTACATACCAATTGTATTATTAAGTATATTTTCTGGATTTTATATGAATTTTACTGAAGATTATGTTAGTTATAAAAAATATAATGAAATATTTAATATAGACGAAAGTTTATTAGATAATTATGATACTAACTATAGAGTTAATAATTTAGTTAATTCAAATTATACAGTAAATAAAATATATAATTCAAAATATTATACAACAAATATATATTCATCAACATATAATAATTATTATTATAATTTTGTTAGAAACGAATTTAAACAAGCCAACCCATATTATAATAGTTTTATGTTAGGATCAACAAACAACATATTATTTGATACATATATGGGAAATAAATATATAATATCAAAATCTAACCCCGGAAATAAATATAATTTAATAAATGAGAAAAATGGAATTGGTTTATATGAAAATAACAATGCTTTTTCTATAGGATTTGTTAATAACAACTTAATGAGCGAAGAAGAATATAACAAATTAACTTATCCATATAATATAGAAGCTTTACTTAATTATGTAATAGTTAACAAAGATGTAGAACAAGAATATAAGTCAAAAATAGAAAAAGTAGATTTAAAATATTCATATACAAAAGAAGGTCTAAAACTAAGAAAATCTAATACTAGATTTACTGTAAATGTTGAAGAAAAAGGAAAAATTAATATTTATTTAAGAACACCATTAAAAAATAAGATTTTACTTATCGATTTTAATGGTACAAAGCCAAACAGTTGTACACAAAAAGAAGTATCAATAACAATAAATGGAATAAAAAACAGTATAACATGTGATAAATGGATTTATCCAAATCAAAATGAAACATTCCATTATGTTATTTCAGAAGAAAATTTGGAAAGTTTAACTGTTGAATTTTCTAAAGGAAATTTCATGATAGAAAATTTAAATGTATACGTTTTAGATTATAATGAAATTATAAAAAATTATGATAAATTAAATATAACTAAAATAAAAAATAATACAATAGAAGGCAACATAAACGTTACAAATGATGGATACTTTAATTTAACAATTCCATATGATAAAGGATTTACAATTTATGTAGATGGCACAAAAACAAATTATGAATTAGTAAATAAGTCATTTATAGGATTCCCAATATCAAAAGGAAGTCATGATATAAAAATAGTTTATACATCACCTTTATTAAAAACAGGTAAAATATTATCAATAATAGGAATTATAATATTACTTGGAATAATAGGGAAAGAAGTAGAAAATAAAAAGCTATTAAAACTAAAAAAAGTTTGAAATTAATTTAAATTATGATATAATACATATTGATTAAAGGTTATGACGAAAAAGTAGTAGTAAAATAAGTTATATATAGAGAACTAATGTTGGTGGAAATTTAGTAATAACATTTTATGAATTCATTTTCTGAACTTTATAATGAAAAGTTATAACGGTAACGCGTTTTAGTTAAGAAGGTAGCTTTTGCTATAAATTAAGGTGGTACCACGTAATCACGTCCTTATTAGGATGTGATTTTTTTTAGGAGGAAAATATGAGTAATGAAGAAATATTAAATAGTCTTGAAGAAGAAGTAAAACAAGCAAAAACAAATAATGAATTAAATGAAATAAGAATAAAGTATTTAAGTAAAAAGGGAACAATAAGTTTATTAACAAGTAAAATTGCAACACTTCCTGTTGAAGAAAGAAAAGAATTTGGTTCAAAATTAAATGAATTAAAAAATAAAGCAACATTGATTATAGAAGAAAAAAAGAATAAAATTGATACAGAAGAGTTGAATAAAAAACTAGAAAGCGAAAGCATTGATATAACTTTACCATCAACTAAAATACCAGTTGGAGCACCTAACATACTTGAAAAAATAGTTGAAGAAATAGAAGATGTTTTAATGTCTATGGGATATGATGTAGTAGATGGACCAGAAATAGAAGAAGATAAATTTAATTTTGAATTATTGAATATTCCAAAAGGACATCCAGCGAGAGATGCGCAAGACACATTCTATATAAAAGATGAGGAAATATTATTGCGTAGTCAAACATCTCCAGTTCAAGCTAGAACTATGCTAGAAGGAAAGGGTGTAACACCAATTAGAATGATTTGTCCAGGTAAAACATTTAGAAGAGATGATGATGACGCAACCCATTCACATCAATTTATGCAAATAGAAGGTTTGTTAGTTGATAAAAATGTTAGTTTATCAGATTTAAAAGGAACTATAGACTTTATTGTAAAGAAAATATTTGGTGATGACTGTAAAACTAGATTTAGACCAAGTTATTATCAATTTACAGAACCATCAGTAGAAACAGATATAAGTTGTTTTAATTGTCATGGTAAAGGTTGTAATATATGTAAAAATACTGGCTGGATAACAGTAGCAGGTGCAGGTATAGTACATCCAAATGTATTAAAAAACTGTGGATATGATCCTAATGAATGGACAGGATTTGCATTTGGGTTTGGTGCAGAGAGACTTGCTATGCTAAAATATGGAATAAATGATATAAGAGTATTTTATACAACGAATTTAAAAGAAACAAAATTATTTGATAGAAAGGAGGCATAACATGATTAGTTTAAGTTGGGTAAAAGATTATATTGATTTAGAAGGTGAAGATTTAAAAGAACTTGCTGTCAAAATAACTAAAGCTGGAATAAATATAGAAAAAGTGATATCTAATCATATTGATAATTTAGTTATTGGTAAAGTAGTAGAATGTGTAGAACATCCTGATAGTGATCATTTACATGTTTGTAAAGTTGATGTTGGAAGTGAAATATTACAAATAGTGTGTGGTGCTAAAAACGTAAGAGAAAATTTGAAGGTTATGGTCGCACTTCCAGGTGCAATTTTACCTGGTAATTTCGAAATTAAAAAAGGAAAAATACGTGGTGTAGAATCAAATGGTATGTTATGTGCTTTATATGAACTTGGATTAGAAGAAAAAAACGATGAAACTTATGCAAAAGGTATATATGAATTAGATAATAATGCTCCCATCGGAGAAAATCCTATAAAATATTTAGGTTTGGAAGACACATTATATGAATTAGATGTTCATAAACATAGAAATAATGACTGTTATTATCACATAGGATTTGCTTATGAAATAGCTGCAATATTAAATAAAAAAGTAAATATTCCATCAAACCAAGCAACTCCAATTAATGATGACATTGAAGCTCATTTTAATTTAAAAGTAGAAACCAATAAATGTCCATATTATTTAGCTAAAATGGTTACAAATGTTGAAATAAAAGAATCTCCAGATTTTATAAAAAGAAGATTAATAGCTGCAGGAATGCGTTCTATAAATAATGTTGTGGATATTTCAAATTATGTTATGTTAGAATTTGGACAACCATTACATTTCTTTGATAAAGATAAATTAGGAAATAATATAGTAGTAAGAGATGCTAAAGAAAATGAAATGATAACAACACTTGATGGCAAAGAAAGAATTTTGACACCAAATGATATAGTAATAACAGATGGAAGTAAACCTGTATGTATTGCTGGTGTAATGGGTGGAGAAAATACTGAAGTAGATAATAACACAAAAAATATTTTAATAGAAAGTGCTATATTTGATGCTACAAGTATAAGATATACTGCTTCAAATTTGAATTTAAAAAGTGAAGCTTCAATTCGTTATGGAAAAGGTTTAAATTACGAATATACAATTCAAGCTATAGAAAGAGCTTGTTACTTATTAGAAAAATATGCAAATGCAAAGGTACTTTCTGGTACTATAAAATATGATGTACTTCCTAAGACTCCTAAAAAGGTTGAATTTACAAATGAAGATATTAATTCAATGTTAGGAATAAAGATTAGTTTAGAAGATGTTGAATTAGAATTAAATAAACTTGGATTTGAATATGAACTAAAAGACAATAAATTTATTGCCACTATTCCAAATAGAAGACTTGATATAGATCCAAATATAAATGATATAGCAGAAGAAATTGGAAGGTTATATGGATATCATAATTTGGTTTCAACACTACCAGTTGCAGAAATAAAAAAAGGCGAATATAAGGGCGATGTAAAATATAGAAAAATTATTTCAAAACGTCTTAGAAGTTTGGGAATAAATGAAGCAAAAACTTATACATTAGTATCACCTGAAATGGCTAAATTGTTTAAATATGAAGAAAAAGAAAACATTGTTTTACCAAACCCGATGAGTGTTGATAAATCAGTTATAAGAACTAGTATAATTTCATCACTTTTAAATGTTTATGAATATAATAAAGCAAGAAAAGTAAAAGATATTTTATTATATGAAATCAGTAAAACATATGATAAAACATTAACAGAAGAAACAAAGATTGCTATATTAATGAAAGGTAACTATATTTCTAATAATTGGAATAATAATACCATTAAAGTTGATTTTTATTTAATAAAAGGAATAATAGAAAATTTACTAGATTATTTAGGATTTAAAAATAGATATTCATTTAATAAAAATGCAATACCAGATTTGCACCCAGGCGTATGTGCAGAAATTTTACTAGACAGAGAAAGAATAGGTATAGTTGGTAGAGTTCATCCGTCATTACAAAAAGATGAAATATATGTAGCTGAGATATCATTAAATAAATTGATGAAATCTATTAAACCAATTAAATTTAAACCTGCATCTAAATATCCAGAAGTTGTTAAAGATTTAGCATTCATTGTTGATAAAAATACAACTGCTCAAGATTTAATGAATCAAATAAAGAAGTCTGGCGGAAGACTATTGACTGATATTGATGTTTTTGATGTATATATGGGTGAAAATATAGGTGAAAATAAAAAATCAATTGCATTTACACTTACATTTAGTGATCCAACTCGTACATTAAACGATACAGAAGTAACTGATATTTTTGATAAAATTATAAAAGAAGTACAAGAAAAATGTAATGCTAAAATAAGGGATAACTAAATAAAAAAATGATATAAAAACTTTACAATGATTTACGTAAAAAAATGATTTTTTGATCATTTTTTTTTTAATACTTTAAAATTTCATTTTATTATTATATACTTAACATGGAGGGATAAAAAATGAAACAAAATAAGATTTTAATTGTAGTAGCAGTAATTTTAAGTGCTGTAGTTTTAAGTTTAGGTGGATATTTAATTTATGACAAAGCAAAAAATTCTGATTTAAGTAAACCAAGTAATAATGAAAAAACTGAGGATAAAACTCAAATCAAAACAGAAGATAAGAATATAGTTTTATCAGAAAGTGATAAAATTAATGATAATAAAAAATTAGAACAAATAATTAAACCATTATTGACAGTTATGCCAGAGTCTATGAATGACTTAAAAAACAAAACAAATTTAATTGGTTCTAAAAAGGATAAGATGAAATTTTTATGGGAATTAATATTAATTGATGATTCAATTAACAAAGATAAAGATTCTAGAGAAACAGGAAGTCTTGATGTGAACGTATCAGATTTTATAAAAGAGTATAAAGACATATATAATGAAGTAATAACTGAGAATGACATTTCAAAGGAATATACTATAAAAAATGGAGTTATATATGGTAGTTATACTACAGGATTTATACAAGAATTTGTTTTAAAAGCAGAAGAAATAAATAAGCTTGAAAATGGTAATTATCAACTAAAAATATCATTAATAGCTGCATTAGATGAAAATGGAAATTCTAATTTGGATATAATAGAAAAATATAAGAGTAACGAAGTATTAAGTTATCCAGAAAATGTTAAATATGGTAACTTATTAATTGAATATAACAAGTCTAATAATGTTAATTACTTGGTTAATATTACATTTGAAAAATAATTGTATAAGTTTCAATATGTTGGTTAGTTAAATAGGTAAGTGCAATTTCTATTTAAATATTATAATTACAAGGTAAAATGCAATTTTTATCTTGTTTTTTTATTAAAATAAGATATAATAATTGACGAAAAAAGAAAACAATTGATTAATTATATATTAAATATCATTAAAAGACTAAATACAAGTTTTAAAATTATAATTAAAAAAGTTGCATTTAACTTTTTAAAGAACAAATTTTTTAGCTTGACTTTACAAAACAACAAATAAATGTTAGAATAACAAGAACAAATATTTAAAAGGTGAGTTTTATATGGAAAGTATGTGTGATAAATGTAATTTTAAATCATGTTGTGAAGAAGAAAAAAAACAAATAAATTTAAAAGAAGAAAGTAATAATTATGATATTATAGATTTGATAGAAAAAATCACTAAAATACCAACCATGAATCCTGAAGAATTAATAAAATTAGAAGATTTTATAATTAATAATTCTATTTCACTTGATGAAAAAGATGGTATATTTATAGTAGAAGCATTTAATAAAAAATATAAATTTAGAAAAATATCATCAATCTTTATTAAAGAACTAAGTATTTTTTTTGAATTAGAATCGGATGAAAGATATGGTAAATGTCATTCTAAATCATTAGAACTTGTTTTGATAATTCCTAATAGTAAGATAGTTACAGGATACATAACTGAAAATAATTTGCACCTATTACATTCAATAATTGTTTCAACAGAATTAAATGGCGATTATGTTTATGATTGGACAAAAAACTTAATAATGAGTAAAGATGAGTATTATAAATTAAATAAATTTAAAGTATTAAGTGAAATAACTAAAGATGAAATAATTTATGATAAAGAAAATTATGAAGATTTATTAGTAAACAATATATGTATAAAACCATATTTAGTTTTTAGAAATGAAATCGTAAAAGAAATAGAAGCTAAAAAATATAGCAAGCATTTATAATAATTTAATATATTTTAATAGGTGATATAAATGAAAGAAAATAAAACATGTAAAGATTGTAATTTATATGATTTAATATGTAAAGATGAAATTACTCCTTTATATGATCAAAAACAAACATTAGAAGAACAAGTAGTTGTTGAATTAGAAAAATTTACTATGTTTAATTATAATACATCAAAATACATAATTGATGATTATCATAAAAATTTAAGCAAATACAGATTTAAACTTAGACCTACTAAAATTGAACATGAATATTTTTTTGTATCAAAACCAGGACTATATAAATTTAGTAAAATATCTGACTTTATAGATAATAAATACTATGATGAGTTAACATCGGAATTAAGATATAAAAGATGTCATTCTCGTTCAATAATGCTTTGTAAAGAAATACAAAATTCTTCAGTATTAACAGGATATATAAATGGAACACATACTCATGTATTGCATTCAGTATTAGAGGTTGAATCTTTTAATACAAAGTATATATATGATTGGACAAAAAATTTAATCCTTAAGTCAAAAGATTATATTGATTTAACTAATTATGAAGTTATTTCTAGAGTAACACACGATCAATTAATTAGCGATATTGAAATAATTGAATTACTAAATTTAGAAGAATGTTTAAAAAAATATTTATTATTTAGAAACGAAATAGTAAAAGATTTTAAAAAAAAGACATTACATTTATAATGTCTTTTTTTTGACTTTTTCACCAGTTATTTGATTTTTTCCGTTATTTTTTCCTACATACATTAGTATATCTGCCTCATCGACAATTTTAGTTATATCATCTTCACCAGAAAATTCTTTGACTCCAATTGTTGCAGTAGCATGTATTGTTTTATTGCGATATTTAAATTTTGATGAATCAATTTTGTTTCTAATATCTTCAGCTATTTTAAGAGACTTATCAATGGGTGAATTTGAAATAATTAAAAATTCATCCCCACCATATCTAACAACTAAATCATTTTCTGAAGTGGTATTTAAAAATATTTTAGAAACTTCTTTTAAAATAAAGTCACCTGCGTTATGACTATAATTGTCATTTATTTGTTTAAAATTATCTAAATCAACCATGATTACAGTTCCTTTTTTATTTTTTCTAATAAATTCATTTATTTCTAAATTAAGACCTTGCATATTTAATGCATTTGTTCTTGGATCGATTATAGCGTTTCTAATTTCATTAGAAACATCAATATATTGATATAATGAATATTTTTTATCTTCCACTGATATATCAGAAATGCTATATTTAAAATAGTCAGAATTCATCTTAATAAGTTTTGAGGTGCCAGGATTATTATTTGTTTTATTTAATAAAGTTATAGCTTTTTTATTATTGTAATAAATAATATTATCGTTATCTTTAATCAATATATAATTATCTTTTAAATTTTCCAAAATAGTTTTGTATAAAGTTAAGTTTTCCATATTATCCCCCCAGTTATCTACAATAACACTAACATAATGTTAGATAAAACAATATCAACATAATTATTGTATGTGATTTTTTTTAATAATATTAAATAATATAAAATAATTTGTTTTTTTATTATATATATTTTTTTTAAATAATTCAATATATTTTATTATATGATTAATTAGTCGTGAATGATAGTTTATTTAAATTAATCTAATACTTTCATTAAATTAAAGTATTAAGAATATATTTATATAGGTGATGCCATGAAAATAATAGATGGGATTAGAAACTATGTTATTGAACAAGAATTTGAAATTAGAATTATAAATAATAAAGTAGATGTAATAAATTATAAAGACATAGGGCATTTTGATTCAAATAAAGTTATAATAAATTATTCTGATGGAAGTGTGGTTATAAAAGGAAATAACTTAGTGGTATCTAAACTTATGAATGACGAAATTTTAATTGGTGGTGAAATTAAAGGCCTAGAATTGAGGTAAACATGAAAAACAGTTTACTATACAAAATAGAAAGTAAAGTTATAATATGTGTTAAAGGAAATAACATTGAAAGATTTATACATAGATTGGTAAATAATAATATAGAATTACTAGAAATTAAACAAATAAAATATAATGAAGTAAATATTGCAATATATGAACATGATTATAAAAAAGTTTTAAAGTTAAAAACAACATATGAAATTTCATTAATTAGTGAAAAAGGATTAATAAAAATAAAGCATTTTTTATTAAAAAATATATATTTAATTATCTCATTTTTAATTTGTTTAATTATATTAAAGATACTTACAAACCTAATATTTCAAATAGATATTATTCATAATGATAAAGAAATTAGAAACATCATTTCAAGAGAATTAACAAGTGCGGGAATAAAAAAATATACTTTAAACAAAAAATATAATGAAATTCAGGATATAAAACAAAATATTTTAAACAAGTATAAAGATAAAATAGAATGGTTAGAAATAGAAAAAGTAGGTGTAAAATATGTAGTAAGAGTTCAAGAAAGAAGTATTATAGATAGGACTAAAGAAGATGGAAAACACAATATTGTATCCAAAAAATCAGCTATTATAAAAAAAATAAATGCGACAAGTGGAACAATTGTTAAAAGTATTAATGATTATGTAGTAGAGGGTGATGTAATAATATCAGGTGAAATAAAGTTAAATGATGAAATTAAAAATTATGTAAATGCAAGTGGTACAGTGTATGGTGAAGTATGGTATTCAACAACAGTAGAATATCCTTTTACATATAAAGAAATAAAAGAAACTGGTAAGAAGAAAAATGTATATTCAATTAAATTTATAAATAAGTATTTTAATATATTTGATTTTAAAAAATATAAAACAAGTATTAAAAATGAAAAAATACTTATTTCAAATAATACATTACCTATACAATTTGTAAAATTAGAAGAAAAGGAAACAAAGGTAATAGATGACGTTTTAACAGAAGAACTAGCAATTGATAAGGCTTATGAATTGTCAGTAAAAAAGATGAAAGAAAATCTTAAAGAAGGGGAATATATAATAAAAAGCAATATTTTGAAAACTACAATAAAAGAAGATAAGGTAATACTTGAAATGTTTTTCTCTGTATATGAGGATATAACTGACTATAGAGATATAACTATAGTAGAGTCAGAATAATATTAAATCTTGAAATCTATAATTTATTATACTATAATATAAATGGATGCCGAAATAGCTCAATTGGTAGAGCAACTGTCTCGTAATCAGTAGGTTGTAGGTTCAAGTCCTATTTTTGGCACCATTGACAAATCTGTTCGAATAGTTCGAACTTTAATATAAATAAATATATAATTGTAAATGATGTGAGACAAAATATAAAAAAATTATTGGAGGTAATGCAAATGAGTTCACAGCAAAAAATAGATTATTTGATTGAACAACAAAAAAAATTAAAAGAATTGAAAGATGCAACATTAAAAAATACTCAAAACAATATTGATAAAGTTGTAGAAAATACTAAAATAGATAATTCTGTTTCTAACTATAAATCACAATCAAAAATAGATGAAATAATAAAAAAAACAAGAAGAATTTAGGAATTAGACTTAATTCTTTTTCTTTTATTGTAAAACAAACAATTTTATATTATAATTAAAAAGAGATGATTTAAATGAGAAATATAGGAATATTTAACGAAACACAAGAAAAAGTCGAAAACTTAGAAGTTTTAGAACCGTTACTTACATATGCATTAGAAGTAGAGAATGTAGACAATCTTGAATTTAATGTAATCATAATTAACAATGAGGAAATTCATAAAATAAATAAAGAATATAGAGGAATAGATAGACCAACAGATGTAATATCTTTCGCATTAGAAGATTATAAAGATATAAAATATGAAAATGATTACAGAGTGTTAGGGGATATATATATATCAATAGATAAAGTAAAAGAACAAGCAAAAGAATATGGACATAGTGAAAAAAGAGAATTAGCCTTTTTAGCTGTACATGGTCTTTTACATTTACTTGGGTATGATCATATGGAAAAAGAAGATGAAAAAGTAATGTTTTCAAGACAGGAGCTGATTTTAGATGGATATGGAATCACGAAATAGTCTAAAAAAACATGGACCTAAAAGACTTATAAATAGCTTTAAATATGCAATACAAGGCCTTGTTTATGCTTTTAAAAAAGAACAAAATATGTTAATACATGTAATAATTTGTATAACTGTTATTGCGCTTGGTATATTATTAAAAATATCATATTTTGAATGGTTAATATGTTTTATATTATTTGGGCTAGTTATGTCAACAGAATTAATTAATTCAGCAATAGAAGCATTAGTAGACTTAGTAAGTCCAAATAAACATCCTCTAGCTAAAATAGCAAAAGATACTGCCTCAGCAGCAGTATTTATTTTCGCTTTAGTAGCTCTAGTATCTGGTATTTTTATATTTTTACCTAAAATATTAATGTTTATAAAATAAGGAGAAAAAAATGAAAGAAAAACTAATAAAATTATTAAATAATTCATATAGTCCATATTCGAACTATAGAGTAGCTGCAATAGTACGTATGAAAGATGGAAAAGAATTTAGTGGTGTAAATATTGAAAACTCATCATATGGTGCATGTATTTGTGCAGAAAGGAGTGCCATTGCATCTTCCATTTCATCAGGATACAAAAAAGGTGATTTTGATAAACTATATGTTATGTGTGGAGATAGTAATAAAATAAGTACTTGTTGTTTTATTTGTAGACAGGTTATTTCAGAATTTTTTAATGAAAACGATGAAATAATATGTATGGACAAACTAGGAAATGAATTAAAATTAAAAGTTAAAGATTTATGCCCATACCCATTTACAGAGGATGATTTAAAATGAAAAGTGGATTTGTAGGATTAATAGGAAGACCAAATGTTGGTAAATCAACACTAATTAATAGTATAGTGGGTAAGAAAGTAGCAATTACATCTAATAAACCACAAACTACAAGAAATATAATACAAGGAATATATAATGATGAAGAAACACAAATAGTATTTGTAGATACTCCTGGAATACATAAACCAACACATAAACTAGGAAAAGTGTTAAATAAACAAGCTTATTATAGTATTAATGATGTAGATGTTTTATTATTTTTAATAGATGGAAGTCAAAATTTAGGCCCTGGAGATAAATACATAATAGAAAAACTAAAAGAACAAAATAAACCAGTTATTTTAATAATAAATAAAATTGATAAATTTAATAAAGAACAGTTAATTTTAAAAATAAATGAATATAAAGATTTATATGATTTTAATGAAATAATACCTATTTCCGCACTTAAAAAAAATAATATAAATACTCTTATAAAAGTATTAAGAAATTATTTACCAGACAATATTAAATATTATGAAGAAGGAACAATTTCTAATAAAACAATTCCATTTATGATATCAGAAATAGTAAGGGAAAAAATATTTAATTTAACAGAAGAAGAAGTTCCACATTCAATAACTTGTATAACAGAAGGTATAAAATCAGATAAAACAAGCGCTAATATTAATGTAGCAATTATTGTAGATAGAGATTCCTTAAAAAAAATAATAATAGGGAAACAAGGTAATAAAATAAAAGAAATTGGTATATCTTCAAGAAAAGATATAGAACAGTTAATAAATAAAAAAGTATATTTAGAATTATTTGTAAAAACAATAAAAAAATGGAGAGATAAAGAAAAATATCTTCAGGAATTTGGTTATAATGATTTTGAAAACTGAATAAAAGTTTAAATAATTGCCATCATAAATTAGAAAGGTGGCTATTTATGAATAGAGAATTACTTTGGGATTTATTTAAAAAAACAGGAAAAATAGAATATTATATAAAATATAAAAAAGAGGAAAAAAATGAAAGCAGGAGACAAGTATAAACATTTTAAAGGAAAAATAGTAGAAATTGTATGCATTGCAAAGGATAGTGAAACATTAGAGGATATAGTTATATATAGAGAAGATGATAATTATTGGGCAAGAAAATATAAAATGTTTACTTCTTTAGTAGATAAAGAAAAATACCCAAATATTAATCAGAAATATCGTTTTGAGAAGGTGAAATGATGATTGAAAAAGTAGAAGGTATTGTTATAAATGAAAAAGCGTATGGTGAAACAAGCAAAATAATTAATGTTATAACAAAAGAATATGGGATAATTGGAATAATAGCTAAAGGAGCAAGAACTTTAAAAAGTGAATTTAGAGTATCAACTGCAAAACTTAGTTATGCATATTTTAATATAATCTATAAAGAAGGAAAACTTTCTACTTTAGTAAGTGCAGATATAATTAATCCATTTAAAAGTATTATAAAAGATATAAATAAAATTAGTTATGCAGTATATATTTTAGAACTTTCAGAACAAGTTGTAAAACAAACAAATCAAAATATATTTGATCTTATGTTATCAGGATTGATTAAAATAAATGAAGGTTATGATCCATTAATAATAATGAATATTATTGAGCTTAAATATTTAGACTATTTAGGGGTTATGCCAGTACTTGATAGATGTTCGGTTTGTGGATCAACAAATAATATAGTGACATTATCTAGTGACAAGGGCGGATATGTATGTAAAAACTGTTATTCAACTGAAAAAATAATAAGCGAAAAAGCAATCAAATTAATAAGATTATTTTATTATGTTGATATATCAAAAATTTCAAAATTAGAAATAGGAGATGTATCAAAAAAAGAAATAAATGATTTTTTAGATATGTATTATGATAGATACACTGGATTATATTTAAGAAGTAAAACGTTTTTAAAAAATTTAGAAAAGGTTTAGGTGAATTATGCTTAATCATTATAAATATATAACAATTCCACTTATTACACTTGTATTATGCCAAATTATTAAATTTGGAATAGAATCAATAAAGTCAAAAAAACTAAAGTGGGGAAGATTATTTAATGGAAGTGGTGGAATGCCTAGTAGTCATACCTCATTTTCAACATCAATTACAATGCTTATGGGATTAAATTTTGGATTTGATTCACCTTTTTTTGCTCTTCCTTTAGTTTTTACACTCATAGTAGCTTATGATGCAATGGGACTTAGAATGCAAAGTGGTAAACAAGCAGAAGCAATTAATTTAATAGTAGATGAACTATTTTCAAATGATATTAAAGTTAATTTCGGAAAATTAAAAGAAGAACTAGGACATAAACCACTAGAAGTAGTGGGTGGCATAATGTTAGGTATAATAAGTGCTTTATTTTTTAATATTATAATGTAATTTATGGCAAATAACATATTCAATTATAAATATCCCTCATATTATAAACTAGATAAGGGGGATAAAAAATGTTATTTAATAAAAACTGTTGCTGCAATCGTCAAGTTGGATTTGGGTTTCCTATGAATAATGGATGCTGTCAACAACAAATGGAAGGGCCAGTTATGGAACCAACAATAACAAAATGTATAGAAAAAGAATTTTATCATGAAGTTCCACATTGTTGCCCAATACATACACATGTAGTAAACAAACATATTTACACTCATACTTATACACCACAATATACATGCAGCGAAGAAAATGTAGTAGTAAATAATGATTGTGGTAGCTGTTCAGGATTAGCAGGACGTTAAAATTTATAAAAATTTCACTTTTGTGAAGTTTTTTTGTTATAATATAATAGTGTAGGGGGATAGAATGAAGATAATTGAATTAAAAAATAACAAAACACTGTTAAAAGAATATGTAAAACTTTGTAATTTGGAATGGGGTACTAAAAAAAGTTTATTAGAAATGAACTTATATATAGAAAAAAAGTTAATAAAATACTAGAAGATGATAAAGTAATTAGTGTACAAGCACTAGTAAATAATGATGAACTAATTGGATTTATATCTTTATTTAAATATGATGGAGATGAAAAACGTGATTTAACACCTTGGTATGCAACGATGTTTGTAAAAGATAAATATAGAAAAAAAGGGTATTCAAAAATATTAAATGACGCTATTATAAAAAAAGCAAAAGAATTAAATTATTCAAAAGTATATTTAAAATCAAACTTAGTTAATTATTATGAAAAATTCGGAGCAAAGTATATTGAAAATTTAAATAATGGAGAAAAACTGTACTACATTGATTTAGAGTAGTGTTATGAAAACGTTGTAAAATATTTGCAAGATTAAAATATAATTATGATAATAAAAAATTCATATTGAATGAAAACAATTTAACACGAATTTAAAAAAATAATTAAAAAAAGAGGTAATAATATGAAAGCATTAACAATCAAAGAACCATGGGCAACTTTAATAATATCTGGATATAAAAAATACGAATTTAGAAGTTGGAAAACAAACTATCGTGGTAAAATATTAATTCATGCAGGAAAAACTTTAGAAAAAGACGTAGAAAAAAGATTTGAAGAATATAACTTAAAGTATAATATGGGTTATATAATAGGAGAAGCAGAACTAGTAGATTGTATATTGGTAGATGAAAAACTTGAACAAGAACTAATAAAACTTAATAAAACAGTTTATGGTAGAAGTAGGCATGTAAGAAATTATGCTTGGAAATTAGAAAATATAAAAAAATATGAAAAACCAATACATATAAATGGAAAACTTGGATTATGGAACTATAATGAAGAAAATAATTAATAGCTTTTTACTATTTTTGAGTTTCGGTAAAAATAAAACTTGACACAAAAAAATCAGAGATTGTGGAAAACTTTCTCTGATTTTTGCTTTAAAAATAAGGTAAACACATTCGATATTTGATATAATTTAATTGGTAAATAAAATTATTACTAAACAAAAATAATCGGAGGTGTTTACATGAATAATTTTACTACAAATATATATGAAATGAAAAGAGAAATTTTGAATTTTTCAAAAAAAGTTTCTAATGGAATAAATAAATCAACAAATAAATTTGTAATGGATATGCAATATGGTCTTGCAAAAGGTGGAAGTGTTCTAATTTCTAATATTGCTAGAAGTTTAGATGAGAACATAAAACTAAATTATACAATTGATAGATTATATGATAATTTGACTAACTTATATCAAGATGAAAAAGAGATGATTTGGAATAATTATCTTAATGAAGTTAGTAAAAATATAGATAAAGAAAATGCTGTAGTTTTATTTGATGATAGTGATATAAACAAAGAATATAGTAAAAAACTAGAAGATTTAGATAAGGTAATAGATGCATCTAGTAAAGATAAAAGAATAGTAAACGGTTATCATGTATGTGAAGCAACAGTATTAACTAAGAATGAAAAACAGCCTATAAGTATATATAGTAAAATATATTCTTGTAAAAGTGATAAATTTATAAGTAAAAGTATGTATACATTAGAAAGTATAAAAGAAGCAGAAAACTTAATAGGTAAAAATTTTATAGGTATATTTGATAGGGGCTATGATGATAATAAAATATTTAAATATATGAGTAATAATAATCATAAATTTGTAATACGTTTAGATGATGAAAGAATGTTATTATTTAAAGAAAAAAAAAGAGGTGTTAAAGAAGTATCAAACTCTAGAAAAGGAAAAATATCATATAAAGCATTATTTAGTGAAAATGAAGAATATGAATTGATGTTATCATATACAAAAGCAACACTACCAGCAAACAAGAAAGAATATACATTAGTAATAGTATATGGATTAAGTGAAGAAAAACCAATGAAGTTGTTAACAAATATAGAAATAAAAGAAAAAGAAGATGTAATAAAAATCGTAAGATTATATTTATCAAGATGGCGAATAGAAGAACATTTTAGAGGGAAAAAACAAGAGTATGATTTTGAAAATATGAGAGTAAGAACACTTGAAAGTATGAATAATTTAAATATGATGTTAACTGTACATTTAGGTCATATAGCGATATTAGCGGATAATATGAATAAAAAATTATTAACAATAAAAATAATATATGCGAGTAAATCGTTAAAAGATAAAGCGATAGTATGGTTAAGTCAAATAGCCAGAGGAATAAAAGAAATATTAAAATATGCACATAATGGCATAAAAGAATGGCAAGAAATTGAAGTTAGAAATAAATGTAAGCAATTATCATTAAAACTGTAATAAGTAAATTAATTAAATAATAAAAAAAAGAACATGATGAATGTTCTGCGTTAGCATGTAGAAAAATAAAAATAATCTAGAAATGAATAAATATTTTATAGTAATTATAATTTAATTATAAAAAAGTCATAAAAAAATTGTAAAATACCGAAACTCAAATTACTATTTTCTTTTTTTTTCAATATAATATTGATATAATAAATATAGAAAAAGGTGATAAAATGAAAACATTGACAATAGATGGAAATGAAGCTAGTAGTATGTCTGCATACATGTTTACAGAACTTGCAGGAGTTTATCCTATAACACCATCAAGTCCCATGGCTGAACATATAGATGAATGGAAGCAAAAAAGAAAAAATGTATTTGATGAAAATGTTAAAGTAATAGAAATGCAAAGTGAAGCTGGTGTAGCTGGTTTTATTCATGGATCATTACAGGCAGGTTGTTTAACAACAACATTTACATCAAGCCAAGGATTGCTTTTAATGCTTCCAAATATGTATAAAATAGCAGGTGAAATGTTACCTTGTGTTATACATGTTGCAGCACGTAGTTTAGCCACTCATGCACTTAGCATATTTGGCGATCATCAAGATATATATGCAACAAGAGCAACAGGATTTTCGATTTTAATGTCATCATCAGTACAAGATGCAAACCTACTTTCTGCAGTAGCGCATTTATCAAGTATAGAATCTAGTATGCCATTTATACATGCATTTGATGGCTTCAGAACAAGTCATGAAATAAATAAAATTAATACATTAGAACTTGATGAAATAAAAAAAATAGTAAATTATGAAAAAATAGAGAGTTTTAGAAAAAGAGCATTAAATCCTTTAAATCCAATAGTTAAGGGAACAACACAAAATGATGATATATATTTTCAAATAGCGGAAGCTAAAAACAAAACATATTTATCTATTCCAAATATAGTAAACGATTATATGAAAAAAATAAATGAAATTGCAAATACAGATTATAAACCATTCAATTATTACGGAAACAAAGAAGCGAAAAAAATCATTATCGCAATGGGTTCAGTTTGTGAAACAATTAAAGAATTTATAGATGAAAATAAAGAATATGGTTTAGTTGAAGTTCATTTATATAGACCATTTAGTAAAGAATATTTAATTAAAGAAATACCAAGCACTGTTTCTAATATTGCAGTTTTAGATAGAACAAAGGAATCAGGAAGTGTAGGTGAACCACTTTATTTAGATGTTTTATCTGCTCTATCAAATTTAAAAGATAAACATTTTAATATAGTAGGTGGTAGATATGGACTTTCAAGCAAAAACACAACACCTGCTCAAATAAAAGCTATATATGATATGTTAGATAATCCTATTAATAATTTTACAGTAGGAATAGAAGATGATGTAACAAACCTAAGTTTAAAAATAGATAATAATTATAAAATAACTACATCAGATGAAATACTTATATATGGGTATGGCAGTGATGGAATGGTAAGTGCTTCTAAGTCAATTATTAAATTGATAGGTGAAAATACAGATAAATACGTACAAGGTTATTTTCAATATGATTCAAAAAAATCAGGAGGAGTAACACTAAGCCATTTAAGATTTAGCACTCAAAAAATAAAATCTACATATTATGTTGAAAATCCCAAATTAATCGTGGTAACAAAAGATACATATTTAAATGATTTTGACGTAATAAATAAAATACAGAATAATGGAATATTTATATTAAATACATCAAAAACAGAAGAAGAAGTAAATGAATTTATAACTGAAAATATTAAAAAAACATTATGCGAAAAAAATATTAAACTATATATAATAAATGCTTATGATTTAGCCCAAAAATCAGGACTTAGAAATAAAATTAGTACAATAATGGAAAGTTCTATTTTAAAACTTTTAAATATAGTAGATTACCAAAAATTAGAAGAAAAAATAATTAAAAATATAAGAGAAAAATTTTGGGATAAGGGAGAAGAAATTGTTTCAAATAATATAGAAGCAATAAAAAAAGTAGATCTATATTTAAAACAAATTAATTATGATAATAATTATAAAGAAATAAACAAGAAATCACAGACAATATTTGACTTAATTAAAGAAAGAAAAGGAGATACTATTCCAGTTTCAAAGTTTATGGATATTATGGATGGAAGTTTTGAGTGTGGAACAAGTAAATTAGAAAAAAGAAAAACATCAGAATTCGTACCATCATGGATTAATTCAAATTGTATAGAATGTAATCAATGTTCATTTGTATGTCCACATTCAGTAATAAGACCATTTATATTAAATGAAAAAGAATATAATGACAGCCCAGAATATATAAAAGAAAAATGTAAAAAAATGCTTGGAAAAGAAAATATGTATTTTATATTAGGAATATCAATAAAAGATTGTACAGGATGTGGTTTATGTATAAAAACATGTCCAAGTAAAGAAAAAGCACTTATATCAAAAAATATTGATATTGAACTAAGAAATAATGTGCAAGAAATATATGATTATTTAGATAAAAACATCACATATAAACCAATCTTTAATAAATATACAGTAAAAGGTTCACAGTTCAAACAATCTAAGTTTTGCTTCCCAGGAGCATGTGCTGGATGTGGTGAAACAGCATATATAAAAATTCTTACACAATTGTTTGGAGAAAACTTAATTATTGCTAATGCTACAGGATGTTCATCTATATATGGAGGAAGTATTCCCAGTATTCCATACTCATTACCTTGGATGAATTCATTATTTGAAGATAATGCAGAATTTGGATTTGGAATATTAAATGCAAATAACTATATAAGAACTAGAATAAAAAATATAATGGAAAATAATTTAGAAGGTAAAAATAAAGAATTATTTACTGAATGGTTAAATAATTATGATGATTATGAAATAACAAAAAAAGTTTATAATCTAATAGATTATAATGAAACTAAAGAATTATTAGAATTGAAAGACTATATTCCAAGTAGAACAGTGTTCATGATAGGTGGAGATGGATGGGCATATGATATTGGATATAGTGGAATAGATCATGTACTTGCAAGTAATCAAAATGTAAATATACTTGTACTTGACACTGAAGTATATTCTAATACTGGGGGTCAATCATCAAAATCAAGTAGAATTGGTAGTATTGCATCATTTACATCAGATGGAAAAAAACAAAATAAAAAAGATTTAGCTCGTTTAGCTCTTTCTTATCCTAATGTATATGTTGCTCAAATATCAATAGGAGCTAATTATAATCAAATATTAAAAGTATTTAATGAAGCAGCTTCATATAATGGACCATCAATTATAATTGCATACTCAACTTGTATATCACATGGTATAAAAGGTGGAATGAATAATAGTTTGGATATGAGTAAAATGGCAGTTGAATGTGGCTTTTTCCCATTATTTCATTATAATCCAACTGAAAAAAAATTATATTTAGATTATAAAGAACCTAACTTTGATTTATATGAAGAATTTTTAAACAAACAAACAAGATTTTCAATGCTTAAAACTATTAATAAAGAAAAATCTGAAGAATTACTTTTAAAAAATAAACAAAATTCTATAGAAAGATTTAATTATTATAAAAAACTAAGTGAAAAAACAAATTAAACCTTGTAATGAGGTTTTTTTGATATTTTTTTGCAAAAAAAGAACAGTCCCCCTGAGAACTGTTCAATAAAAGAATAAAAAGGGGTTGGCTAGTGTGATACTAGCTCCAATTCGCCTAAATCGAATTGGTACTGCATATAATACTCATAAAAGGTTACTTTGTCAATAGTTTTTTAGAAAAAAATCAAAAAATAAAAGAAATTCATGTTTTAAATGGTATACTTATTATAGGATGTGAAATTATGAATATAGATTGTATAAAAGGAGTAGGACCTTCAATAATAAAAAAATTTGAGAAAATAGGTATAAATACTATAGATGAATTAGTTTCTTATTATCCATTTAGATACGAAATAATTAAGAGAAGTAATATAGATGAATTAGAAAATGATGATAAAATAATAATTGATGGAGTTATAGAAACTAATCCAAACGTTTTTTATTTCAACAGAAGATTAGATAAAATGTCATTCAAACTAAATACTGGAAAATATCTATTAAATGTAGTGATTTTTAATAGAGGCTTTTTGAAACAAACACTTAAAATTTCAACTAAAGTTATTATTATTGGTAAATATGATAAAAAACATAATACCATAGTTGCATCAGAAATAAGGTTAGGACTAATACCAGAAGTTCCTACTATAGAACCTATATATCATTCAACAAGTGGATTATCTTCAAAACAAATATCCACTATAATAAAAAAAGCGCTTAAATATGACTTTAATGTTGTAAATTATATTCCAAATAGATTTTTAGAAAAATATAAATTATTAGATAAAAAAAATAGTATATTTAAAGTTCATAACCCTAATAATATTTATGAACTTAAATCCGCACTTAATACACTTAAATATGAGGAATTATTTTTATTTATGATAAAAATGAATAGTTTAAAACTATCAAAAAGAAATAAAATTGGAATATCTAGAAATATTGATAGAAGTAAACTGGATGATTTTATAAGCAATCTTGATTTTAAATTGACGGAAGACCAATTAAAAAGTGTTAATGACATTTATAATGATTTATCTTCTTCAAATAGAATGAATAGATTATTGCAGGGAGATGTTGGAAGTGGAAAAACAATTGTTTCTTTTATAACTGTTTATATGAATTATTTATGTGGTATGCAAAGTGCGTTAATGGCACCAACTGAAATACTTGCAATACAACATTATAATAATATAAAAAAGCTTTTTTCAAATTATAATATAGAAATTGCCCTTTTAACAGGTAAAACCAAGTCTAGTGAAAAAAAGAAAATTCTAAATGATTTAAAAGAAGGAAAGGTAAATGTAATAATTGGAACACATGCTTTAATAAGTGAGAATGTTGTTTATAATAATTTAAGCTTAGTAATAACTGATGAGCAACATAGGTTTGGTGTTAATCAAAGAGGTAATTTAAAGAATAAGGGTTTGACTCCAGATATTTTATATATGAGTGCAACACCAATACCTAGAACTTATGCTTTAACAATATATGGCGATATGGATATTTCAAGTATACATACCATGCCAAGTGGTAGAAAAGAAGTAATTACTTATTTAAAAAACAATAATGAAATAAAAGATGTTTTAATTTTGATGAATGAACAATTAAAAATGAAACATCAAATATATGTTATAGCTCCACTTATAGAAGAAAGCGAAAAAATAAGTTTGGAAAACGTTAATGAGTTATATGAAAAAATGAGTAAAGCTTTTGGAAAAATATATAATATAGGTATTTTACATGGAAAACTTAATAATGAAGAAAAAGAAAAAGTAATGGAAGATTTTAAATGTAATAATATAAATATTCTTATAAGTACAACAGTAGTAGAAGTTGGGGTTGATGTGGAAAATGCAACAATGATAGTTATATTTGATGCATTTAGATTTGGTCTTTCTCAATTACATCAGTTAAGAGGAAGAGTAGGAAGAAATGAATTACAATCATATTGTATTTTAGTTTCATCACATGAGACAAAAAGACTAGATATTTTAACAAAAACTACTGATGGATTTAAAGTAAGTGAAGAGGATTTTAAATTAAGAGGTAGTGGAGATCTATTTGGAATAAAACAAAGTGGCGATATGTGTTTTAGTGTTGCTAATATTAAAAATGATTTTAATATTTTAGTTAAAGCACAACAAGATAGTTTGGAGTTTTTAAATAATAAAGAATATTTACTTGAAGAAAATATCAATGTAAAAAAGATTATTGAAAGTTCTATAAATTTAGATTAGAATATTGACTTATTATAATATTATCTATATAATTATAATAGCGTGATGATGTCACGCGGATACTCTTATGATTTTGTTTAAAATTATAGGAGTGTTCAACCAAAACCCCCTGAAATTCCCCTCGAGAGAGGGGAATACTTTTGTTTATAAGGGATTTTTAACTATTTTTGATTTATCTAGATACCATACTAGATACCAAATATTAGTTTTTAGATACTAAATATTTTTTTATTTGAATTTATTTAAATACTTAGATTTAAATTATCCATAGTATTTTTTACATCAGTTAGATTATTTGGAAACATATGAGCATATGTGTCTAATGTTTCTTTAGTACTAGCATGACCTAAATATTTTGATACAGTTGTTACTGGTTGACCAGTATTTATTAGTAAAGAAGCACAACTATGTCTAAAAGAGTGTAGTGGAATTCTTCGGATATCTGCATTTTTTGCAATTCTACCATTAATTCTAGACATCATTCCGAAGGTTAATGGTTCATGTTCACCAAAAATAAACCATTTGTCATTAAAGCCATAGTACTTCTTTTTTTCATTGTATAAATTTACTAAATCATTATATAAAACTTCAGTAAGAGGTAATGTCCTAATACTTTTAGATGTCTTAGGTGGAGTTATTTCATAATATTTTTGACTATCCTTAACACTATTAGCTTGTTTAGTAATAGATACTAACTTATTATTCCAATCAATATCAGACCATTGAAGGCCTCTTGCTTCGCCTCTACGTAATCCACAATAATATAACATTTCAAACATTGCTTTATCATTTAGACAAGTAGTTCCTGTTATATATTTTTGGAATTCTTCAAAAGTGTAAACATCTTTTTCCACTTTCATTTCATTAGGGTCTTTAAAGAACTCTATTTTTTTATAAAATTTCATTAGATTGATATCATACATTTTCATTCCCCAATTAAGAATAATCTTAAGAAATTTTTGAACATCATTTCTAGTAGAACACTTAATAGGTTTATTCCATAAATCTTGTTGGAATTTATGATATAAGTTTCCATCCATATCTTTTAATTTAACATTTTCAAAATCAGTAAAATATCTTCTTCTTTTTAAATAAGTTTCCATTGTTCTTCTTCTAACTTTATTTTTTTGAGATTTAATATATTGGTCGGTTAGTGTACCAAATGTCATATCCATATCTCCAGCGAATTCAACTTTACTATTTAAGAACTCTCTTTCAGCATTCATTGCATCTAATTTAGTTTTATATGCTTTAGAAAAACTTTTTTTCCATTTTCCGTTTTTATCTTTTTCATTCCAGTAATATTTATATTTACGACCATCTTTAGTCCATTGATTTTTTGGTAATTTATATATTCCCATATTCATTCCTCCTTTTTGTTGGGATTTATAAATATACCAGTTCGTAACAGTTCTATTTTATCATACAAACTATGAATATTTATAATCATCTCTCAAAATCGTCACGTAATTTATTTTTATTTAAATGTTGTCTTGCTTTATCGATAGCAAAGTCAGGATCATTAGCTTGGTGCCAATTATATGGAATATGAAGTACATCTAATAATTTAGTAGTTAAAGAGTATATTTTGTTTTGAATCGTATTTTTAAAATTATTAAATTCTTCAGTTAATTCTTGAAATTTATTTTTCCAAAATCCTATTTCTTTATTTTTATTTTCAATAATTTCTTTTTGACTATCAATAATTTTCTTTTGATTAATATAAGTCTCTCCTGATTTAAAGTTATTAACTTCTTGAGTTAAAGTTTTAATTTCTAAATCCTTTTTAATATTATCTTCAGCAAGTTCTTTTGAATAGAGTGATAACTTGTCTATATCATCATCTTTATATTGCTTTATAATACCTTTTTTTACGGGATTTAAGATGTCTTTAGATGTTTCTATATCAACTTTATCAATAAACTTGTTTTCGGCTTTATTTGCTTCTTTTAATAGTTGATTTTCTTGTTTGATTTGTTGATTTAAAGCATTTAATTCAATTTGTTGTTTCATAGCATTAGTTAAATGAGTTTTATCTCCACCAATTTCTCCTCTAAATAGATTGAATCCTTTAGATTTGATAAATTCATTATAATCATCTTGGAGTAGAGTATAAGATGCATTACCACCTTTTTGTTTCCAAAATTGATCTGAATTTAGAAATTTACCTTTAACAGTTTCATAAATATTTTTACCATTCTTATCTTTCTTTTGAATAGGTACTAATTTCTTTTCACCTTTTTTATTAGTTATTTCGTGTTTTAATTGATGACCATTTTCATCTAACTCAAATACTTTTCTCTTAACAACATTCACTACTGGAGTGAAATATATATGCATATGTGGTGTAGATTCATCAAGATGTATTGCTGCATATCTTATATTTTCATTCCCTACATATTCTTTAATAAAGTTTAAACTTTCATCAAAGAATTTTTTTATTTCAGTTGGTAAATTATGATTTTCATCTATGACTACATGTCTAATAGGTTGACCTGCTTTATCGCCAGTTTTATAAAATTCTCCAGTATCTTTAAATTCCATTCCATAGTGTTCGAAGAATTCTTGACCACTTGTTATTATTAAACCATTCAATACTTTTGTACTTTTCTTATTTGGATTATAGTTTATATTGTTTGAATAAAGATAATCAAAAGTTGAACTAGCTAGAGTAGGGCCATCATAATTTATTAATTCTATATTATAAGGAGTTCTAGTGTTATCATATTTACCAGAACCTTTTCTTTCCTTTAATTCTTTATCTAATCCACCAATATCTGATGCTTTAAATTTTTCTAATCGTAGTGCTTGTTTTCCTGAGTACATTTATTTTGACCTCCTTTCAATGCTTGTTTTAAAATAATACTCTATCTCACTAGGGCATAATATATGCCCAACCGTGAGCTAAGGAATATTCCTTAGAATCCTTTATGCTTGTAATAGCTAGAACCAATACCTAATAAATAGGTAAAGGTATTCGCTATCACAAGATTAATTAAACGATATACTATATCATTTAATTAATAGGTAATGAATTCACTATCGCCACTTTCATTGCTTTGCAACAAAACGTGCCACGTTTATTCATTATTTTCAGAAGGTTCTTCATAAGAACAGTGCCATAATCTTTCATTAGCAGTTCTTTTACTTGTTATATGAAGACCTTCTTTTTCGAGCAATTGAAGGTTTCTTTGAATTAAACCTCCAAGTTGTGTTGGTGTTAATAAAATATTTGTTTTAGATAAGATATCTGATATAGTATAATCAAAATCTTTCTTAGCAACTGCATATTTTATAAATAGTAGTAGATTATAATCAGTTTCATCATTAGTGTTTTCATCTATAACACTAAATGTTTGATTTTCATTTCTTTTTAAATTCAATTCTAATCTACTAAAATCTCTACCTTTATAATCTAAAGTTAGTTTATTACAATTACTTTTTGATTCTTTTAATTTCATAATTCCAGATGCATCAGCAGTTAGTCCGACACTACCCATAATTCCATTACTCTTATTTAAGTGATGTGTAACAAATAATGTACAGTTATATTTTCTACATATTTCTTTAAACTTTTTAAATACAACATTATTTATTTCCTGATAATCATTTTGATTATAGTTACTATCAAATTTAATGTCTTTAAACATATCAATTATTACGAATAATGGTTCTTTATCAAAGGTTAATTCATGAATATCTCTTTCTATATCTCTGATATAAAAATCTGGAATATCATCTATATCTATAATGTGTAATTTATCTACATTAGGGTTCAAATTCATTAATTTAAATCGGTCTTGTAATTGATTTATGTCGCCCTCTGTGGTAATATATAAGACATGAGAGGGATTTACTTTGAATCCTAAAAAATCTTCTCCAGTAGTAAGAGAGAAGGCAAGTTGCTGAGCAAACATTGACTTGCCAACCTTAGGATGAGATACAAGTAGATAAACTCCATTTGATATCATTAGGTTTTCGACGATGATATCTTTTTTTATGCTTTTGTTTAATTCATTTATCTGTTTCAAGTTGTATCTCCTTTCTTACACATTTTTAATTAATTCTTTACTAGAAACCCTAGATTCTAAATAAGGTATATCAATATCAAAGAATGCTACAACTTCTTTAGTTGGTACAACAGACTTTGGAATAAGATAACCTTGTTTTTCTAACTTATCTTTTATTTTCTTTTTAGCCTTTAGTGCAGAATTCCTACCAAGATGTCCAAGTTTCATAATATCTTCTAGGGTGCACCATTGCTTAGCTATTAATTTTAATGTTTCTTCTGCAGACATACATTTTTCCTCCTTTCGTATTAATTTTTTTGTGGTGATACATAAACGTAATATGTATCATCTAATGAATTATAGATAATATATTTTTTCTTTCGTAATTCTCTAAATGCTAGAGCAACATCTTTTCTACTATCATTACTAAGAGAGTAGAGGTCAGTATTTTCAAGTTCATCATTAGTTCTAACTAATAATGAATTAAGCATACCAGTTGCTCCAATAGATAAATCTTTAGGGATTATATAGTTTTCAATATTATCTTTCTTAAATAATTTCATATTCTTTACCTCCTTTCTTGTTAATGTCCGATATTAAGGACAATTTAAATATAACATTGTCCGGAAATATTGTCAATGCAATTTGACCGAAAAACTAGACATTTAAACAAAAACGTGGTAAAATTAAATTGTCGAGAGAAAAAAGGGGAGAAAGAAGTGTTATTATGAACTCAGAAGAACTTAAAATTTTAATTGAATCAGCTAGAGAAGCAAAAGGTATTTCACAAAGAGAACTTGCTAAATTAACAGGTATTAGTAGAAGTACTTTAAATGATTTAATTAATGGTAAAATAAAAAAAGTAGACATTGATGATCTACGTAAAATTGCTGAAACTTTAGATATGTCATTACAAAGGCTATTAAAAGTTGCAGGTTATGATGAAATGCTTTTCTATTTTTCTAAAGATAAATATGCAAATAAATCTAGTAAAGATTTAAAAGACTTAATTGAACAATATAAAGAATCAGAAACAGATTTATTACAATTTGATTTTAATAAAAGAGAAAAAGCAAGAGAAGCAGGATTTATAATATTTGAAGTAGCAGAACATTTAAAATTACTTAAAGATAATAAAAGTAAATACACTTTAGAACAAGCAGTAGAAGAATTAAATAAAGCACAAGAATTACTTAATCCAATTATGGATAAGTATGATTATAAAAAGTTACCAAAAAGAAATTAAGTTGTCAGAAGGTAGGAATACAAGTGAAGGTATATATAGTTAGACATGGTGAAGTACTTCATAATGCATTAAAAATATATAATAATGAAAATGAAGATTTAAATGAGAATGGTGTAAAACAAGCAGAAGAGTTAAAATATAAAATTAAAGATTTAGAATTTGATGTAATTATCTCTTCACCATTAATAAGAGCAAAACATACTGCTGAAATAATTAATGTTAAAAATAAAGATATTTTAATCGATAATAGATTGGAAGAAAGAAATCCAGGAGATTTAAGTGGGCAACCACTAGAAGTTACAAATAGAGAAGAATATTGGAATTATTATACAGAAATACAATATGGAACGAGTGAAAATATTCAAGAATTTTTTAAAAGAGTATATAACTTTTTAGATGAATTAAAAATAAAAGATTATGAAAGTGTATTAATAGTAGCACATAGTGGAGTATCAAAGGCATTCAGCGGATATTTTGAGGGAATACAAGATGGAAAGTTCTTAAATAGAGGACTTAAAAACTGTGAAATAAAAATGTATTATTTATAGGAGTTTAGTATGCGAATAGGAATAGATATAGATGGAGTTTTAAATTCTCAATATAATTTTTGCATTGAATATGGTACAAAGTTTTGCAATGAATTAGGAAAATATAAACTTGAAAATTTAAATGTAATAGACACAACAGATATGTTTCTATGGGGAGAAGATGTTGCACATCAATTTTGGGATAAATATCGAAAAGAATTAGTCGTAAATTTACCAGCAAAAAGATTTGCATCCGAAGTAATAAAAAAATTAAAAGATGAAAGTAATGAAATATATATAATAACTGCAAGAAAAAATAACGATGAATGGTTTTCAGAAACTTTAAAAAAAGATGTTGAAAGAATCACAAATAAATGGTTAAAAGATAATGATATATATTATGATAAAATATTTTTTAATGTGAAAAATAAAGGGCTTTTATGCAAAGAAAATAATATTGATTTTATGATAGAAGATGATCCTAAAAATTTGAAAACTTTAATTAGAAATACTGAAGTTATAGTATTTGATTATCCATACAATAGAAATAGAGAATTTGAAAATTTAATAAGAGTATATAGCTGGTACGATATATATGACAAAATAAATAAATTTGGGAATGGTGAAAATGAAAAAAATAGAAATTAAATTAGAAAAAGAAAATGATGATTTTTTTAGGGAATGGATTATAAAAGAATGGCAACATCATAATACGGTTGATCCTATATATCAATTAAATATAATAAGACCTGAAGAATTAAAATTTGAATCTAATGAAGAATATTATAAAATTATTTGTGAAAATATAATAGTTGGTTTTATAGGATTAAAAATATATAATAAAACAATATATGTTTATAGATTCTATATAGATGATGAATATAGAGGTAGAGGCATTGGTACTATTACATTAGAAAAAGTAATAGAAAAAGCTAAAAGAGAAAACAAAGATATTTCATTAGATGTTTTTGGACAAAATGTTGCTAAAAGATTATATGAAAAATTAGGATTTAAGGATAGATATACAAATATGGTTTTAAAAATCAATGATGATAAAACCTTATATCATGATTAGTTAAAATGATTTATTAATTGAAGTAGAAAGATGTGATTAGTTTGATAAAGATGATAGTATTAGATTTGGATGGAACTTTGTTAAATGGTGAAAGAAAAGTTTCGGAAAGAAGTAAAAATTATTTAAAAAAATTAAAAAATATGGGATATATTATTGTAATAGCAACAGGAAGAATATATGAATCGATAAATTATGTAATTAATGGATTTGATTGTGTTAATTATGTAATAACTGATACTGGTGCATCTTGTTATGATACTAGTGACGGACATACTATTTTTAATAATCCAATAGCATTAGAAACAGCTGAAAAATTTAAAAAATTCTATAATGATAATTGTGTGTTTATTGATGTTTGCGATAAACATACAATATATAAATATTCAGATATAGATGAAGATTACTATTTCATAGATACCACAAAAGATTGGGAGTATATTTTTAATAATTGCAAAGAAATATCTCATATTTCAGTAAGTATGAAAACAAATGAACAAGTAATGGAATTATATGATAAATTAAAAGAAGATATTCCTGAATTAGATATTAATATTATGCAAGACTCTTTTGCTGATAGAAAGTGGATTGAAACAATAAAAAAAGGTTGTACTAAATACAAAGCTATAGCAGAATTAGCAAACTATTTAAACATTAATAATGATGAAATTATTGCTTTTGGTGATGGACTTAATGATATTGATATGCTTAAAAAATGTGGTACTGGTGTTGCCTTAAGTAATGCATTACCAGTAGTTAAAGAAAATGCGAACTTTGTAACTATCTATGATCATAATCATGATGGTGTAATAGAATTTTTAAAGGAGTATTTAAATGTTGAGTAGAAATTATAAAGTATTATTTTCATTAAGATTATTAAAAAGTATATTAACTAATTTTGTAGATGTATTCTTAGTTTTATATTTTATTAATGTATCAAATAACAATATATTACCACTTGGAATATATAAATTAGTTGCTATGGTAACTGTATGGTTAGTAATATTTTTATCAAGGAATTATTGTAAATCAAAAAACAGGGTTTGGCTAATGAGAATAGGTATTGTGATGTATTTTATTTACTTTTTAGCTATTATATTGTTAAAAGAACAAGTTGTTAATTATATTTATTTAATCGGATTGTTATATGGGTTAGAAGAAGGATTTTATTATTCTGTATATAATACAATAGAATCTGATGGTATAGAAAATAAAGACAGAGAAAAATATCTTGGTACGTATAATGGATGTAAAAATATAGTATCAATTATCTTTCCACTATTTTTTGGAAGTTTAATTCAAAATTCTGGATTTATAAATACAATTATCTTTGTGTTGGTAATTGTGGCTTTAGAAATAATATTATCAATAATATTAAAAGATAGTAATATTCCTAAAGGAAATAAAACTAATTTAAAAGAATTTAAGAATGTTATGAAAGAACATCCAGAGTTAAAAAGTATCATCAGAACTAATATTTGTTCAGGTTTAACCTATTCAGAGGGAGCTTTATCATATGTTATAACAATATATATAATTAAAGTCTTTTCTGAAAGTGTAAGTTTAGGTATATTTACCTCAATTTTTAGTGTTATTTCTATAATAATAGGATTCCTGTTTGTAAAAGTAATTAAACCTAAATATTATATAAAATTATTAGGTGCAACATTACCAATTACAATAATATTACTATGTATTATGTTATTAAATTGTAATTTTGTAACCGTGGTTTTGTATAACTTATTTCAAACTATTTCAAAATTATTATCTGATTTAATTAGAGAAAGAAATGTATTTAATTTTTCTAATATTGAAACAATTAAAAGAGAATATAAAGTAGAATATTTTTTAACATTAGAAACAGCTTTATTTATAGGTAGAGTTATAAGTAATACTTTATTTATATTAATGGCATTTTTAGACGCAAATTTTATAATGGCTATATTTGTTGTATTTGTAATACTTCAAGCTATAAGTGTGATTAAATTACAATCTGATATGAACAAATGCAACGAAGTTAATTAAAGTTATATTAAAAAAATGATGAATTTTGTAAAAAAATGTGATATAATATGTAGAAAGAAAGCGCTAGTACAGGCTTATTTTATAAGTTTTTGTATTGGCGTTTTTTGTTGGGAGGTTTTGGTTATATGAAAAAAACTACAGACGAAAATAAGAGAAATCATTTATTAATGATTCAAGGTATAATTGATAGAATGGGTAGAAATTCCTTTTCATTAAAAGAATGGTCTATAGGAATTATGATAGCCATATTTGCGTTTGCAGGTAAAAATACGCATAAGGCTGTAATAATTACATTAATACCATTGATTGTTTTTTGGTTTTTAGATGCTTATTATTTGATGCTTGAAAGAAAATTTAGAGCTTTATATGATGATGTTAGATTGAAAGATGAAAGTAGTATTGATTTTAACATGAATTTCAATATTATTAAACTTAATATGAATGATATAAAAAAATATAGTTTTTTAAGTATTTTATCATCAAAATCAATTATGCCTTTTTATGTGGTTTGTATAATTACTAGTGTAATTATATATTTTGTGGAGTTTTAGGAGGTATATTTATGGCACATAAAACGTTTATTTCTTATAAATATTCTGAGGGACAAGAATTACGTGATAAAATTATAGAATCATTAGGTGATGATGCTACATATTATAAAGGAGAAACAAGTGATTCACCAGATTTGACTGATACATCAACTGAAAATATTAAGAGGGTATTAAAAGATATGATGTACGATACTTCTGTTACCATTGTTGTTATTTCTCCAAATATAAAAGAAAGTAAATGGATTGATTGGGAAATTGAATATAGTCTTAAAAATATTCAGAGAAAAAATAGAACATCACATACTAATGGTGTAGTTGGAGTTATTATGAAATATAACGGTGATTATTCATGGTTTAAAAGCACAGGAATAAATTGCCATGGTAATGTTACGTCATCTTATCAAATGGATAAGGTATATAAGATTATCTCTAACAATCATTTTAATTCAAATCCTAAACAATGGCATTGTAGTAAATGTGAAGCATATGATTTTATGAATGGTTCTTATATTACTTTTGTAGAGGAAGAAGATTTTTTAGCAAATCCAAATAAGTATATTGATAATGCTTACAATAAAAGCGAAAATGATGCTTCAGGATATGACTTACAAAAAGAAAGATAATAATTAGAAAACTATAATGACACAATGACACTAAAAATATGTGTATATGGTACTCACATATAATGTGTCACTGCGTCATTTATATTTCTAGATACCAAAACTAGATACTAAATCTCAAAAATAAAGTTATTTTTATAAACTTTGATAAATATTGATAAAAGAAAAATCCTTATTTTGTAAGACTTTAACTAATTATTAAATTGTTACGAACTGATATTATTATTTCCCCCTGAAGAGAGCATTTAACCGTGCTCTCATTTTTTTGTTTTAAAAAGGAAAATAAATTACATTATAAACATAGAAAAATATATTTATTTCATGTATAATAAATTATGGTGATATTATGAGAATAGGAATAGATATTGATGACACCATGACTGATATAAAAGAATTACAAAAAAATTCTTTTTACAAATTCCTGGAGATAATTATGATCCAGATAAATTTACTTTTCATATGACATTACATATTGATAAAGATAAAAAATTAGTTAATAAAATAAAAGAAGATATAGAATTAAATTTTAAGTCATTTGATCTTGAATTTGATGAATTAGTTTTATACGACTATCCAGGAGATATGATTAAAGAAATTAGTATAAAGGGGTAAAATAATATGATAGAAAAATTAAAAGATAAATATGTATTTTTTGATGTTGATGGAACATTGTCTGAGTATAGATATAAAGATAGATTATATGGCGGCGGATGTTCTGAACTTGGATGTCAATCGCTTGAAGATTTATTGTTTAATGATTTATTTTATAAGGTTAGACCACTTAAAACAATGCAAAGAGTTATAGAAAATTTGGACAGTAATAAAATACTTATTTTAGGTGCAGTTATAACTAATACTGAAATAGAACAAAAATATAAATGGCTATCTGAATATTATCCAAATGTAAAAAGAGAAAATGTATTTTTTATATGTTCTACATTATTGAAACCAGAAGTTATAATTGAATATTGTAAACACTATAACATTGATATAAAACAAACAGTATTTGTAGATGATAGAATAGATGTTTTAAGAAAAGCAGAAGAAATGGGAATAACAGCATATCATCCTAGTTCTTTTACAGAATGAGTAGGAAAATTGAAGTATGAAAAGATTATTAAGAATTAGTTTTGATTTATCACTATTATCATTTATACCAATAATATCTTGGTTTTTACTTGGAATAATAGTTGATAAGAATTTAATTAATATATTTACTTTAACCTATCCATTACAATTTATATATTATATAATTAAGTCTATATTTTCTACTGGGGCTAATATAAGTAAAGAAAAAGATAAAAATAAAGATGCAGTAATGTCAGGATTAATGTTAGGAACTATTGTGTCTATATTTATTTTTACTATAATTATATTAAATGTAGATAATTATATTAGTTTTATGAATATGGATATAAATACATATAAAAATTTTACTATATATTCAATATTACAACTATTTATTTGTTTAGAATTTGCAATGATGCAAGATAAGTTATATTATGAAGAAAAAAATAAATTAGCAAATAAACATTCATTAGTATTTAATTTATTAAATTTTATATTATTAATTGGAACAGCTTTAATAACAAAAAATCAAGTTATTATAATTGCAACAACATTAATTCCATTAGCAATATATACTTTGTATATTTATATTAAAAATAGTAACAAGTTTAAATTTAATATTAATGTATTAAAGTGTATAAAATATGATTCAGTTGAATTGTTCAATAATATTGCATTCTTTTTAATATTCTTATTTGGATTATCTAATGCCTTAGAATATGGAGAAATGTATGCAACTGCTTTGACTTTTATAGCATTAATAACAGATACACAGTGGGATACTTTTGATGCTATAAAAGAGGCAGCAACAATAGATATTAGTAAAAGAAAGTTTAATTATATTGAACATAGAAACAATGCTTATAAATTATTAGGAATATTATTTGGAACAAGTTTGATGATGTTTGCATTCTTATTTGGATTTTATGATTTAGATTTTAAAATTACTATGATATATTTTTCTTTTGAAATAGTAAATTTCTTAATATATCCAATATATAGAATTAAAACTTGTTATTTGCAATTAGAATATTCAGCTTTTAAAATTACATCAAATAAGATAATAGCATCAATACTTAGAATGGTCATGTCATTATTAAAAACGCCATTTTGTACAGGAATAGGACAAGTATGTTCATCAGTTTATCAATTTATAACAGTTAGTATAATGTTTAATCATAATTTTAAAGTTGATAAAACAGGTTGTGTTATTAAAAAGAAATCAATACTGAATAATGACACTATGACATTATAAATGTGAGTAGGGTACTAACAAACAATGTGCCATGTGTCATCTAATAATAAAAATAATGAAATATGTGATATAATAGTATATATAAAAAGAAGCGCTAGTACAGGCTTATGATTATAAGTTTTTGTATTGGCGTTTTTTCGTAGTAAGGAAGTGAATTAAATGATTAGAAAAGAGTCATTTGAACCCGTTTATACAGACTTGCATATTCATACATCTGAAAATCCAAATAAAATTAAAGATGGGGTTGAATATGATATTGATGCACTGATAAAAAATATTAATAAGATATCTTGTGATAAGAAAAAGCTTATATCATTTACTGATCATAACATAATAAATAAGAAAATTTATTTGAATAAATTGCCAGATATGTATTACTTAATATTGGGTGCTGAATTACATGTAAGTTATGATACAATGAAAAAGCCATATCATTGCCATATATTCTTTAATGTGAAAATAAATGGTGATAATATAGACAAAATAAATGAAAAACTTGATATGCTATATCCAAAAAAAGAAATTGATAAAGAAGATTATAAAGATATTCCAAAATTAGAAGAAATAATTAATGCTTTTAACGATTACGATTTTATACTTCTTCCACATGGTAGACAAAATCATAGTACATTTGATAAAGCAATGCCTAAAGGAATAAAATTTGATAATGTAATGGAAAAAGTTTTATACTATAATCAATTTGATGGTTTTACAGCCAGAACCACTTCTGGAAAGGAAAAAACAAAGAATTATTTCAAAAAACTAGGAATAGATGAGTTCACTAATTTAATTACCTGTTCTGATAATTATAATCCAACAAAATATCCGAATCCAAAAGATGATAAGGCTGAAAAATTTATACCAACATGGATTATTGCAGAACCAACTTTTGAAGGATTAAGAATAGCTTTATCAGAATCAAATCGTTTAATATATTCCGAAAATATTCCAAATTTATATGAGGAATATATACATGGATACAAAATAAAAAATGATTTGCTAGATATTGATGTTAATTTTAAACAGGGATTAAATGTTGTTATTGGAGAATCATCATCAGGTAAGAGTTTATTAGTTGATACTCTTGTAAAAGAAATAAATCATAAACTAGGTAAGATTGATTATTCAGTAAAATATGACTTTGATGGATTGGTAGTTGATAATCCTGCTGGTTTTGTTCCATATTATATAAATCAAAATTTTATATCAGATGTTGCAAATAAAAATAAAATCGAGGATATTCCTTTAATAAAGCAGATGTTTGGACCCACTGAACAATCTAAACGAAAAACTTCTGATAAATTAAATAAACTTAATAATGTATTAGCAAATCTCCTTAATGCAGTTGAACTAATAGAAGTTTACCAAAATAATTTAATGGCATTAACTAATTTAGATAATTTAATTTTGTTTAAGAGTAAACGAGAAAATCCACTAGAAAAACTATTTCCAAAGGAAAATATTATTGATAAGTTAGATTATAATGAAGATGAATATGAAAAGCATCAAGATTATTTAGATGAAATATATAAATTTAGCAAAACTAATATTTATATAGAAGATATAAAAGAAGAAATAGAATCTATTAAACAAAAACTAGATACTGCATATAAAAAGAGTTATTTTGAAAAATATATTAGGAAAATAATAAAAAAACATAAGACAGAATTCGATGAAAATTACAAATATGATGATAATGAGATAAAAACAAAAAATAATAATTATGAGAAAGCACTATTATATATATCAAAATATTTAGAGGAAAGAAAAAAATTTGATAAAGCTTTAAATGAATTAGCCAAATTTTCTTATAAGGTACAATCAAAGCCTATAATTATTTCTGGTCATCAATTATTTATTGAAAACAAGTTGGAAATAACAAAAAACAATATCATAGATTATATCAATGATTTTTTAAAAAACGATAATAAGATAACTGATTTTGAAAAAATAAAACCATCCGATTTGTTTTTGGATAAGTTGAATAAATCATATAAAATTGATAACTATGATGTTTTTAAACAAAAGATTTTTTCTAAATTTACTTCATCCAACAAATATGATTATAAAATAATTACTTCTGATAAAAGAAATTGGAAAGAGTTAAGTCCTGGATGGAAAACAGCAGTTTTAACAGAGTTGATTTTGCAATACGGTAAAGATGAGGCACCATTAATAATTGACCAACCAGAAGATAATTTAGCCAATAAATATATAAATAATAAACTAATAAATGATATAAAAAAGTCAAAAACTAAGAAGCAAATTATTATTGTTAGCCATAATGCAACCATTCCAGTTTTAGCAGATGCAGAAAATATAATATATTGCAGAGCAAATGGCGACAATATTACTATTAGGTCTAATTATATAGAAAACAAAATATTTGATAAGAAATGTTTGGATATTATTGCTGATATAACTGATGGTGGAAAGAAGTCTATAAAGAAAAGATTTAAAAAATACAATATAAAAACATATAAGGAGGAAAATGATGAAATATAAAATTGAAAAGAATGGAAATTTGGTGAATTTTATAAATGACGAAACAAAAGAAAAATTTGATTATATAGAGTTTGCTGATAAATTATATGATGGAGAACAATTGGAAATAACAAATTATGGAACTTTGACAGATGAAGAAAAAAAAGTAATAGATCAAACTGTTAAAGAATTAAATGCTTTAGCAAATCCTAGGAAAAGGAAACGAATAATATCACAATTGGATTTAGAATAAGATTATTTCTGATTATTATATATAGAAGTATTGAGTAATTGTTATATTAGATTTCCAGATACCAAAACTAGATACTAAACGTTAAAAATAAAGTGATTTTTATAAACTTTTATAAATTTATATAAAAGAAAAAGCCTTATTTTATAAGACTTTAACGTGATATTAAATTGTTACGAACTGATAATAATATTTCCCCCTGAAATCCCGTCAGAAATGGCGGGATACTTTGTTTATAAGGGCTTTATGCCATTTGATATATGTATTAGGTACCCAAATAGGTACCCATTTTAATTTAGTTTGTCTATAATATTAATTATTTCATTTAATTGATTCTTAAATAGGTGAGAGTAAGTATTTAATGTCTCATCTATTTTTGTGTGTCCTAAATACTTTGCTACAACATTTATAGTAGCACCACTATTAATTAAAAGTGACGCACAACTATGTCTAAAATCGTGTATTCTAATTTGTTTAACTTCTGCTAACTTACAATCCTTGTTTTTTCTATGCCTTAATTTTCCATTTGTAATTGGATCAGTATCTCCAAACAAATACCAGTCATCATTAAATCCATAATGTCTTTTAGAAACTTCATATAATACTTTCATATCTTCCGTTAATACTTTTGGTATAGGAATATTTCTTATACTAGATTTTGTTTTAGGTGTAGTTACCATATATGGTTTCTTTTCATCACCTTGAGTTGCTACAATATTTTTGTTAACACTTAAATATTGATTTTTAAAATCTATATCTTTCCATGTTAGCCCTCTAAGTTCACCCCTACGAAGTCCACAATAATATAAAGTTTCAAATAATGTTTTAAATAGAATATCATCTTCTACCGATATGAATTTTTTAAATTCTTCATAAGTGAAAAATAACATTTCTTTTGGTATTTCGTTTGGGTCAGTAAAATTAGTCATTTTATTATAAGTTGCTGTAAAGTTAAAATTGTACCACTTAGTAGCAAAGTTTAATAATTCTTTAAAGAATTTAAATAAATGATTTTTATGATTAGTTGTATATCCATAAGAATTTATTTGCTTTTTCCATTTTTCAAAATGTTCAATATTAAAATCTTTCAGTTTAACATTATCTAAGTCTTTAAAAAATTTTTCTCTATCACGATAAGTCTTTAAAGTAGTATATTTTACTTTATCTTCTTTGTATGCATAGAAGAGTGTATATAAATCTTTAAAAGTCATATTGCGGTCTTTATCACTTCTATCAGCGTTAATTGTTAAAAATTCTCTTTCAGCTTTTAACGCTTCTGTTTTAGTAAAAAACTTCTTCGATTTATACTTTCTTCTAGAACCATCTAAATTCTTAACATAGTCATAAAAAATCCATTTACGACCATCTTTTGTCCATTCATCTTTGTCTAATAGTTTAACTGCCATAATTATTCCTCCTTTTTGCAAGTTAAATATGTCGCAATAAAATGTTTTTAAGAACTAAAAACATTCTATTACTGAATAATAAAAAAAGTCAAAACTGCAAAAACAGTTTCAACTTTTTATTTATTAAATGTTTGATAAATTTGATAAAACGTCATAGGTAAAATTACACTATGACGCTTAAAATTAGTAGGGTACTTAAAAAAGTTTTATATTAGCAAGTACTGAATTATAGGCCACACAGGCCAAATTCTATTATGGGAAGACCCAATCCCCTAATTATTATTCATTGGATCAATGAATATTGCTTTATAGTTTCTTGCTAGTGCAGTTTTGTTTTTAGAAATATAAATTCCTTCTTGTTCTAACCGTTTTAAGTTATTGTTTATTAATATTCCAAACTTAGTAGGGGATATCATAAGATTTAATTTGGAAACTATTTCAGATGGAGTAAATGAAACTTCTTTTTCTTTTATTACATATTTTAAAAATGTATTAAGATTTATATCAAGTTCATCAACTTCTTCTTCGATTACTTCAAATTCTAAATTATCTTTTCTAGATAAATTTATTTCTTTAGATTCAAAATCTCGACTAGATATTTTTAAAATATATTTATTATCTCCTTTATCATTTAAATATAATATCCCGTCTACAAATCCTTCAATACCAGTACTACCTAGAGCTTTACCATTTTTATTTAAATGATGTATTAATAAAAAAGTTAAATTAAATTTATTAATTAACATTCTATAAGTATCCCTAACTATATTACTAATTTCAGTATAGCTATTTAAATCATATGAACTACCATAACTAATTCCAGCCATCATATCAATGATTACTAAACTACCATTATACTCTTCAGAAAATTCTTTTAGTTCAAGTAATAAATCATTTTTGATATCTAATTTATTTTCTGTATTTTTAACCAAATAAAAAAACTGACCATCTAATAATTGATAACCAGTTTGTTTTATTCGCTTACTTAATTGTTCTTCAGATAATTCAGTACTGATATAGAAAATAGGGGACTTCATAGTTTTCATATTTAGAAAAGGCAATCCATTAGTTACTGAATTTGATATTTGTAAAGCAAGTAAAGATTTACCGGCTTTAGCAGCAGCAACTAATACATATAGTCCTTTGTATTTAAATAATCCATCAATTATATCTTGTTTGAAAGATATATTCTGTAAGTCATTTATTGATTTCAAGTTTATACTCCTTTCTTAATTCTTGATTCTAAATAATCAATATCGATTTTAAGATATTTTACTACTTCAACCATAGGTAATAGTGTTTTAGGTAATACATAACCTTTATTCTCAAGAGACTTTTTAATTTCCTTTCTAAGTTTAAATGTATTAGTTTCACCTAATTGAGATAATAGTTGTAAATCTTTAAAATTACACCATGGTTTAGCAATTATTTTTAATGTTTCTTCTGCATTCATAATTTATAACTCCTTTCTAAAAATTATCTTTCATATTCTTTATCTTTTTTATGTTGATGATAAAATACAGTGTAGATATCTTTTTTACCTTTATAATCTTTAATTATATATTTATTATCAATTAGTTCATTTAGGGCTTTTTCGATTTGTTCTTTAGTGTTATGTTTATTGCAATTTTCTAATCTAAAATTAGATATATTATTTCTATTAGAATATAGTGTATATAAAAGACCTAACGCTTCTAATGATAATGATTGATTAACTACAGGTTCATTAGATAAAACAAACATATCATCATAATCAATATGTAATAGCATAAAATTCCTCCTTTCTATTAGATTTAAAATTTATTAATCACATAGAAATCACCTCCTTTAAGCATACAAAAAAGGGAGAAAAAATCTCCCTTTAAACAGTTAAAATAAAATTTAACAAAAATTAAATATAATTATTTCATTTTACTAAATTATACCACTTGACACGACTTATGCAAGTACCAAAATAGTCCTGAAATCGGCCTGAAACCAACTTAAACTGTACCTCAATCGTCCGAAATTTGCACCTGGACTGTCGGGTATCAAAAATATTAGTTAGAGTTTTAAAATTACAAATTATGTAAAGATAATAATTTGTGGTATAATGAATGTAGGAGGATTTTAATATGAAAAAAATTGCTTTAGATTTAGATGGAGTTGTGTTTGACTCTGAAAACTTATATAGAGTTTATACTGAAATTTATGATACAGACAATAATAAAAAAGATACAATTATAGATAATTCACAAAGAATTTTTCAAAAAAGATATAATTGGAGTCAAGAAGAATTTCAAAAATTTTATAATAATAATGCTGAAAAAGTATTAAATTCTGCAAATGTAATGACAGGAGCAGATATTGCTCTTAACAAATTAAAAGATAGATTTGAATTTATTGTTGTTACTTCAAGAAATGATTTTGAAACAGAAATTGCAAAGAAAAAATTCAAAGAACTTGGATTAGAAAATATTAAGATATTTAATAATGAACATCATAAAATTGATAGATTGATTGAAGAAAATGTAGATTATATGATAGACGATGATGATACTATTTGTATTAATGCAGCAGATAATAATGTATGTGCATTATACTTTAAAAATAATGCGTCAAATAGAGTAGAAAAAGAAAATGTTATTAATGTTAATAACTGGGGAGAAATATATAAATATCTTATTTTAAATGAAGGAGACAATTAAAATGAAATATAAAAAGATGAGAGAATATACTCATGAAGAATTCGTAAATTTAATAATGAATTTAGATGAAGAACAATTATTAGAATTAAGTTCGCAATATGGTGGATACCCAGTTTTATTTAGAATGGCACTTGATGAAAGAATTAATCATATTCCATTTATCCAAACAGGAGCTGCGATAATAATTAGAAATGAAAATGGACAAATTTTATTACAAGAAAGAACTGATAGAAACAAATGGGGATTACCTGGAGGATGTCAAGATTTAGGAGAAGATTTAAGATTTACAGCAGTTAGAGAAGCATATGAAGAAACAGGTATTAAATTAGATCCATATAATATTGAATTAATAGATACATTATCTGGTGAATCAAGAAAAAATAGTTATCCTAATGGAGATATAGTATATAATAATACTTCATTATATTTAGCAGATGTTTCAATGGAAGATGCATCTAATTTAAAAGGTGATTCAGAAACAAAAAGATTACAATTTTTTAATCCTGATGAAGTACCTGAAAATTTAATGGATGCTGATTTAATAAAATCATATTTAAACTATATTTCTAAAAAAAGTGAATAATTAGATATTTAAGACAAAATAGTCAAAATTTGTTATAATTGTGTTGATAAAAAGAAAGCGCTAGTACAGGCTTATTTTATAAGTTTTTGTATTGGCATTTTTTAATTTGAAAAAATAAATCATAAAATTAAAAGAAGAAGATATTTTGAAAAGGTAACATCAACTATTTTGACTAATTCATTTAATAATGAGTGTGAATATAATTTTTGTGTAGGTAACGAGTTGTAATAAAAACCAGTTGCTACATTGAAAATATGTTATAATATAATACATGTGTGTATCAGGAGGTGTAATTATGGGAAAATTGAAAATATTATTTTTAAAAAATAGAAGTGAAAAAATAGCTAGACATAAGAAAAAAAGGAGATGTAAACATAAAAATAATAATTTTTTTTCTAAATCCAATAAGTTTATTTTAAAAAAATCCCAAATTACATTTGATAATAATAATTTTTATAAGAGAGTTAATAACTGTGATGTGAAAGAAACACATATTAATATTCCGGAAAATTTTAGCCTTATTGAAAATCCTGATAATTCAATAGAAACATTGAAAGAGATTAATTACTTATTTTTTAAATCAAATACTAATAGAATTGTAATGAACTATTCCAATTGTAAGAAATTAGGATTAGAGGCATCAGTGATAACAGATTTAATTGTATTAAATGGATTGAATTATAGAAAAAAGATTAATCATTCGGTAAAATTATCTGGTAATGTACCATCATCATATAATGCTGGAGAAATTTTTTGGAATAGTGGATTATTAAAACATTTATCGTTAAGTAAAGTAGAAGATCCGAGAGTTGAAAGATTGGATCCATTTACAATAACTATGCATGATTCAAATTATGCTACGAATGAAACTTTAACATATTTTAATAATTGTTTATTACGAACGGGATTTTTACTTAATGATGATGGTATCTCTTATTTTACAAGATTAATTGGTGAAATAATTGGCAATGCCAAGGAGCATAGTGGTAGTAATGGAGAATGGTATGTAAGTGGACATTTTACTCAAGCAACTCCTGGAAACTATGGAAAAGGGTGTTTATCTTTTATTAGCATTGGTAATACAATCTATGAAAATTTAATTCACAATTGTAAAAGTGAAGAAACCAAAAGAAAAATTAATAATCATTTAAAAGCCCATAAAAGCTTGTTTAATGTTGGTTTTAATGAAGAAGCATCTGTAACAGTGTTTGGACTGCAATACAAAATCAGCAGTGAAACAGATGAAAATAATCTAGATAGGGGAACAGGTACAATTAAATTTATAGATAGCTTCTCTAATCTTGGTAAGACATTCAATAATGAAAAACCAAAAATGACAATAGTATCGGGTAATACACATATTCTTTTTGATGGCACATATAATTTACAGAATATGAAAAAAAATAATCAAGAGATTCAAGTAATAGCATTTAATGAAGAAAATGATTTATATAAAAGACCAGATTCAAATTATGTTAAAATTTTAAAAAATAGATTTCCTGGTGTTATAATATCTATAGAGTTTTATCTTGATAAAATGTATCTTATAAAAATGAGGGAGGAAAAATAATGGAAAAAATTAATATTGGATTATATGATAAAAATAAGATGTCTAAATATTTAGTTTTGTCTGGTAGAGATTTAGGTAATCAAATAAGAAAATATTTTAAATTAGATAGCTGCGATAATGATGATAAAAAGTATGAAGTTATATTTCCTGATAATATAATTTCAATTTCTACTTCTTTCTTTTTAGCTGTATTTGGAGAGAGTGTTAGAAAATGCAAAACCAAAGAAAAATTTGAAGAAAAATATTCATTTAAAGTAAATAATAATTTGAAATTAAATATTAATGATGGAATTAAAGATGCTTTGAATGATGTAGATGGATTATCGTTATGAGTGAATCAGTAATAAAATGTGTTATAGAAAACTCTATTCTTGATAATTTTTCAAATATAGCGACAATAATTATCTCAGCAGTTAATTTATTTTTTGTTATAAAATTTTATATGAATGATAAAGTAGATCATAAATTAGAAAAAATACAAAATCATAAGTATGAATGGTATAAAATGATTGATGTCCAAAAAAGAGTTAAAAATTTAAATCAACTTTCAGAAAAAATACGAGAATATTATTTGAATTTGTTGCAATCAAATGAAGATTCAACAGAAAAAAGAACAGTGATGATGGGCTATTATATTAAAGAAATTGATAATATTTTTTTATTAGAAAAATCCAATTTTTCTTATTTATTAAAATCTATTGATAAGAATTATAATGCAGAATTATCTGTATTGTACAATGAATATCAAGAAGAATATATGAATATTTTAATAATAGCAAAAGCAAAAGAAGAAATAGATATTTCAAATTTATACAATATTGAATCAAAAATAAGTGATAAATACTATAATATAGGCCTTGAACTAATAAAATAACCGATGATAATTAATCATTGGTTTTTATTTATCAAATTATATATAATATTTATTATTTCATCTGATTTATTTGAAAATAGTTTGGAAGATAATTTTGTGTGCCAAGTTGGCACTTAAATATAAGTGTCATAGTGTAATTAGTTTTACATACCAAAAAGAATACAATTTAAATATTACATACCAAACTACATACCATAATATTTAAAATGAATTAAGAATTTTTAAAATATTACAAAAATAAAACCTAGTATTTATTAGGTTTTATCAATATTTATCAAATTTTTAATAGTTCTTAAAAACATATTTTAGCGGCCCCCTGAAGAGAGCGAAAACTCTCATTTTTGTTTGTTTAAATTAAATTATAAATATATTTGTATAGGTTTAATAATGTTTATTAATTTTGGTATCTTTTACATACAATTTTACTATTAATTGTATCATTATAATTAAAAATATTGTCATTAAGTTTGTTCTTTAGTATAATGGTAATAGAAAAGGAGTGAAAAAATGAAAAAAACTTTAGTTTTAGGCATAGGAGCTTTACTACTATTTACTGGATGTGGAAGCAATAAAGTAGTTTGTACACAAACAACAGAAGAAGATGGCAAAAAAATGAAATTACAAGTAACTGCCAATATGAAAGATAACAAGGTAAGTACAGTAGATGCTACAATTAAATTTGAGGATGATACAACAGCTTCACAATATTGTGGATTGATGCAACTATTTAATTCATTTGCCGAGGATGAATCAAAAAAAATAGATGTAAAATGCTCTGGAAAAAACATAACAATTAAAAATTATGAATCTGTATTAAATTCATCAGATTCAGAAAATAAAATAACTGGACTTACAAAAGACGAATTTATTCAAAAAATGACTTCTGAAGATGAAAATGTAAAATGTAAATAAAAATAAAATTGAACTTAAAAGCTATTTTTAGTTCAATTTTTTTATTGAAAATCAAAAAAATATATGTTATATTTTAGATGAAATATGACTAGCAGGTGAAAAAATGAATTTAATACTTAATTTTATATTTATATTTTACATTGGGAGTACAATAGGATGGGTAGTAGAATTAATTTTTAGAAGAATAGTCCATGGAAAATGGGTAAATCCAGGATTCTTAATAGGCCCTTACTTACCAATATATGGATTTGGATTATGTGCACTTACAGGTATATATTTGATATTTTACAATCTAAAATTACCAAGTATAATAATAATATTGCTTATGGGAGCTTCTATGACATTAATCGAATTAATAGGTGGATTATCATTTGTAAATAAGCCTGTTAAATTATGGGATTATAGTAATAGATGGGGAAATTACAAAGGAATTATTTGCCCTTTATTTTCACTTATATGGACAATTATAGGTGCAATATATTATTATTTTATAGCAGGTTTTATTATAGAAAAAATAGAATGGTTTCATAATAATATGTCATTTTCATTCATACTTGGGTTTTTTAGTGGAATAATAATAATTGATTATATATATTCTACCAAAATGTTATCTAAAATTAAGAAATATGCCAAGGAAAATAATATAGAAATAAAGTATGAAGAATTAAAATGTCAAATTAGAGAATTGCAAGAAAAGAAAAAAGAAAAATATTCCTTTATTTTTGCTTTTAAACCATCTATGGATTTAAAAAAATATATAAATAAAAACAACAAAAAATAGATTTTGTGATGTGAATCCCATTTTGGAGATACAAATAAAAAAATAGTATATTAAAAAGAGAAAAGTTATTTTTCTCTTTTTGCGTAAGTTTTTCTCTTTTTCTTAATTTTTGACTTTAGTCTAGTGGTGTTGTAAAATAATATCCATTCTTCTACAAGTTGAATATATTCTTGTAAAGATGTAA
>ERZ773260.171-NODE-171-length-95820-cov-9.923062_pt1 | contig 95820 bp, 78 predicted proteins | sample MGYA00511387_ERZ773260 | MGnify/ENA primary metagenome ERZ773260 (study PRJEB29015, sample SAMEA2737745) | human gut metagenome | biome: human gut; feature: human-associated habitat; material: faeces | place: China | collected 2012 ...
TGGGACCTGGCGCACCCTGCGGGCCTTGCGCGCCCTGCGGCCCCTGAGGCCCCTGCGGGCCGGTCGGCCCCTGCACACCCTGCGGCCCCATGGGGCCGACGGAGCCTTGCGGCCCGGTCGGGCAGACGGGGCAATTCGGCGGGAAGGGCGGCGGGAACGGGGGACGTGGACAGAAAGCGCCGAAACGGTCGCCCGGAACGCCCTGCATACACGGGGCGCTCGAACAGCTCTGCGGAGAACATGAACCTGCGACATAATACGGCAAGAGAGTCACCTGCTTTCATGGAAATGGGGGAGCGTGTTTTTTCGTCTCCCGACATACTCTATGAGAGAGAGCCGCCCGGTGTGCGCCAGACCGGGGGCGGAAAGGAGCGCCATGACGGAACTTTCGCTTTGCATGATCGTCAAAAACGAAGAGGAACGGCTCGCGCGATGCCTGAGCGGCGTGCAGGGCGCGGTCGATGAAATCATCATTGTGGACACGGGCTCGACGGACGGCACCAAGCGCGTGGCCGGGCAGTTTACAGGCCGCGTCTATGATTACGCATGGGATGACGATTTTTCCGCCGCGCGCAACGCATCCCTCGACCGCGCGACAAAGCCGTTTATCCTCTGGCTGGACGCGGACGACGTGGTGGAACGCAGCGAAAAGGAGAAGCTGATGGCGCTCAAAAACCGCCTGACCGCCGACGTGGACGCGGTGATGACGCCGTATCACACGGGGATCGGGCAGGACGGGCGGCCGACGCTGATCTATGAGCGGGAGCGGATCGTGCGCCGGGACGCGGGCTTCGTCTTCTCCGGCGTGGTGCACGAGGCGATGCGCGTATCGGGCAACGTGCTCCACGAGGACATCGTGATTCGCCACGAGCGGGGCGATAAGCCGCCGCAGGGCAGGCGCAATTTGGATATCTATGAAAAGTGGATGGCGCGCGGGCGGCGGATGACCGCGCGGGACAGCTATTATTATGCGCGGGAATGGATGGATTGGGGCGATCCGGGGATGGCCGAACGGGCGTTTGCGCAGTTTCTGGCCATGCCGGACGGGTGGATTGAAAACCGCATCGACGCATATATTCAGCGCGCGGAATGTCTGCAAAGGCTGGGGCGGCGCGCGGAGGCGCGGCAATCGCTGCTGGCCTCGCTGGCGCTGGGCGCGCCGAGGGCGGAGGCGCTCTGCGCGCTGGGCGATTTGGAGATGGAGGAGAGCGCGTGGCAGGCGGCGGCCTTCTGGTATCGCGCGGCGATGCTGTGCAGACCGCCGGAGGGCGGCGGATTCGTGCGGCCGGAGCTGTATGATTACGTTCCGGCCATGCAGCTCTGCGTGTGCTATGACCGCATGGGGCAATACCGGCTGGCCGCGCAGATGAACGAGCGCGCGCTGCTGCTGCATCCGGGCGACGCGGCGGCGCTGGCCAACCGCAGGTATTTTGAAACGCGATTTTCCGAGCCAAAAACCGAGCAAAAAAAGGAAAAGCAGGGGTGAGCGACACGAAAAGATGGGCGGCAGGGCTTTTCATCGCCCTGATTTTTATGTATAATCATGGTGGGGGTTTGGCGCAGGGCGAAACCAGCGCGAAGGCCGCCTGCGTGATGGAAATGGAAACCGGGCGCGTATTGTTTGAATATAACGCCCGCGCGCGGCTGCCGATGGCCTCCACCACGAAGGTGATGACGGCGCTGCTGGCGATTGAAAACGGCGATTTAAGCAGCGAGGTCACCTGCTCGTCCAATGCGTTCGGCGTGCCGGGCACGTCGATCTACCTCGCGGAGGGCGAAACGCTGACGCTGGAGCAGATGCTCTATGGGCTGATGCTCGCCAGCGGAAACGACGCGGCCGTGGCGATTGCGGAGCATATCGGCGGCAGCGTGCCGCAGTTTGTGCGGATGATGAACGCGCGGGCGGCGGAGCTGGGCGCGGCCGGCACCCATTTTTCCAACCCGAACGGCCTGCCGGACGACACGCACGTGACGACGGCCTACGATTTGGCGCGGATTGCCCGCGCGGCGATGGGCAACGAGGCGTTTCGGCAGATCGTTTCCACCCGGTCGGCGCAAATCCCGTGGGCGGGGCGGACGTACAGCCGCCAGCTCAGAAACAAGAACCGGCTGCTGGAAACCTACCCCGGCGCGACGGGCGTTAAAACGGGGTTCACCAGCCGCGCGGGGCGCTGTCTGGTCTTCGGCGCGAGCCGGGACGGGATGGAGCTGGTCGGCGTGGTGCTGAATTGTTCGGATTGGTTTGACGAGGCGGCGCGGCTGATGGACGCCTGCTTTGAAACCTACACGATGGCGCGCGTGCTCGGGCCGACGATGGCCGCCGGAAAGATCGCCGTCATCGACGGACGGCAGGCGAGCGCGCGGCTCTGCGCGATGCAGGATCTCCGCGTGCCGCTATGCGAGGGCGAAAGCGCGCAGGTTGTGCTCGACGTGCCGCAGGCGATTCGCGCGCCGGGCTACGCGGGGCAGCATATCGGCACGGCGCAGGTGGTCGTGGGCGGCAAGGCGCTGGCCTCGTGCGAGATCGTACTGAGCGAATATGTGGAAAGCAAACGGCTGGCGCTGGATGTGCGGCGGGTCGTTTCACGATGGATGTTATAAGGAGAAGCATGGAATGAGGCTGCAAAAATACATGGCGATGTGCGGCGTGGCCGCAAGACGCAAATGCGAGGAAATCATTGCCGCGGGGCGCGTGGCGGTCAACGGCGAAACCATCACCCAGATGGGCACGCAGGTGGAGGACGGCGACGTGGTGACGCTCGACGGGCAGATCATCACGCCGGAGGAAGAAAAGCGGTACATCCTCTATCACAAACCGGCGGGCGAGGTCACGACCGTCAGCGACGACAAGGGGCGCGAAACGGTGATGGATCGCTTCGCGGATTTCCCCGTCCGCCTCTACCCGGTCGGGCGGCTGGATTATGACAGCGAGGGGCTGCTGCTGCTCACCAACGACGGCGAATTGGCGCAGCGGCTCACGCATCCCTCCTGCGAGGTGGACAAGGTCTATCTGGCGCGCGTGACGGGCAACCCGAGCAACGACGCGCTCGACCGGCTGCGCCGGGGCGTGTATATGGAAGGCGATGAGCGCCGAACCTATCCCGCGCAGGTGCGCGTGGTGCGCGACGAGAGCCTGTTTTCCGATATTCTGGTGACGATTCACGAGGGGCGCAACCGGCAGGTGCGCCGGATGTTTGACAGCGTGGGGCACAAGGTGCTGCTGCTGCGCCGCGTGCGGTTCGGCCCGCTGGAGCTGGGCGACCTGCGCCGGGGCGAGTGGCGCGAGTTGAGCGCGGAGGAGATTGCAAGGCTCAAGGCGCTTTGAACGAAGAAAGCATAGGGGAAATACGATGAAGAGCGATTTAACCTGTCCGGTTGAGATCGTCCGGGTGACGATTCAGCGGGAAACCGAGGATACAAATGAAAACGGGCAGATTCTCTGCCTGATCGACTTTTTCAACCTTTCGGATAAGGTGATCGACAGCATCCAGATGAATATCATCTGCTTTGACGCGGAGGATCAGCGCCTCGGCGGGCGGCTTGTCCGCGCGGGCGCGCACGGTGAGCCGCGGGAGAACTTCTCCGGCGCGTTTGCGCCCGAACACGTTGAAAACGTGGCGCGCGTGGAGGCCGCCGTGGAGAAGGTCTGGTATCAGGACGGCGTGATCTGGCGGCGCGAGGAGCGCAATGTGCGCGAATACAGCCCCAATGCCCTGCCGCCCGGGCGCGAGCTGGATCGGCTTCGCTCGGTCGCCGGGCCGGATGCGGTGGGCTACGCGCGGGAGGACGACACGGTTTGGCTCTGCGTCTGCGGGCGGGCCAACCGTACGAGCGACGATCGCTGCCTGCGCTGTGGGCGAGACCGGGCGCACACGGTCAAGGCGTATTCCTTCGCGGCGATTGATTCGACGCTGGGGCGCAAGGAGCGCATGCTGGAGGAAAAGACGCGCGAGACGCTGCGCCGCTCCAGCGAGCAGACCGTGCAGCAGATGAAGGCCGTACAGAAAAAGCAGAGAAAGCAGAAAAAGCGCCTGCGCACGGTCATCACGCTGCTGGCGTTTGTCGCGCTGCTGCTGGCGGCGGCGCGCTGGGGCGCGCCCTACGCGCTGAGCCTGTATGCCGGGGACAAGCTGGATCGCGGCCTTGCGGCGGACGCGAAGGAGCTGTATGCGCTGATCGACCGATACTGGCCGGACGAGTTCGGCGCGGCGGCGGGCATGGACGCGGCGGAGCAGAAGATCATCGACGGCCTGATGAACGTGGGCACGGATTCGGCCTACGAGCAGGCGGCGAAACGCGCCGAGGAAATCGGCGACACGCAGCGGGCGGAAAAGGCGATCATCGCGCGCGCCAAGCTGGCTATCGCGGGCGGCGATACCGACACGGCGGAGGCGCTTTTGACGCCGCTCTCGGCGAACGAAGAAGCGCGCGGCACATTGCGCAGGATGATTTACGACGTCGCCAAGGCGGCGAAGGAGCATCTGGAATATCCGACGGCCATCGAGCGCTTCGGCTCGCTGGGCGATTATGAGGACGCGGCAGCACAGAAGACGGACTGCATCTATCTCTATGGCCGCCAGCTCATGCGGGAGGGACAGTATCAGGCCGCGTGCGACCAGTTCATGCTGGTTTCGGACACGGGGGACGCGATTGCGCTGATCCGCCAGTGCCGCTATGCGCTGGGGCTGGAAAAGCAGCAGGCGGGCGAATACGAAGCCGCCGCGGCGCTGTTTGAGAGCCTCGGCGTGTATGAGGATGCGCAGACGCGCGGCCAGCTCTGCCGCTATACGGCGGGCACGAACGCGCTTTCCGCGGGCGAGCTGGAAAAGGCGGCCGAGCAGCTTCTGGCGGCGGGCGATTACAAAGACGCGCCGCAGAAATTCGCGGATGTGGCGACGACGCTGGGCAACGCGGCGCTGGAGGCGGGCGACAACCAGACGGCCATCGGCTGGCTGGAGCAGCTCCCCGAAAGTGAGGAGACGCGGGCGGCGATCAACCGCGCGGTGTATGCCTATGCCGAGCAGCTCGTTTCGGACGGGCAGAAGGAAGCCGCCGCCATCGAGTTCTATTCGCTGGGCGGTTATGAAGATGCGATGGCGCGGGGCAACGCGCTGGAATACGAGCTGGCGATGAGCGAAAAGGCGCAGGATATCCATTCGGCGCTGGATCGCCTCGAGGCGCTGGGCGACTACGGCGACGCGGCCGCGCAGGCCGATGAATGTCGGTATGAAATCGCAAAGACGGCGATGAACGCGGGCGAGCTTCAGGATGCGCTGGACGCATTTGAAGCGCTGGGCGACGTGCAGGATGCGCCCGAGCAGGCGCAGCGCTGCCGCTATCTGTTGGCGCAGCGGGCGGTGAGCGCGGGCGAATACGACGAGGCGATTGCGCTTTACGAGGCCTGCGGCGCGTATCTGGACGCGGAGGACGGCGCCATGCAGGCGCGCTACGCCAAGGCCGCCGCGCTGTTTGACGCGCAGGAATACGAAGCGGCGGCGAAGGCGTTCGCCGAGCTGGGCAGCTATGAGGACGCGAAGCAGCGCGTGACGGACAGCGAGGACGCATGGCTGAGCGCGGATTACAACAGCGCGCGGATGGATACGGAGCTGGGCAACTACGCCGCCGTGATCGACGAGCTGGCGGCGTATTACGAAAGCGAACTGCCGCCGCGCTACGCACAGATGCACGACATGTATGAATCGGCCTGTCTGGCGCGGGCGCAGGAGCTGACGGCGCTGGGCAAGCCGCTTGACGCGCTGCCCATCCTCAAGCGCATCGAGGGCAACAAGACCGCGAAGAAGCGGATGGAGGCCTATGTCTATCAGCTCATCGGCCGATGGAAGGACACGCGCGGCACGGAATACGTCTTCCGCGAGGACGGAAGCTGCTGCATCGCGGGGAAGGAAGGCTATTTCGGCGGAAGCGGGTACGAAATCACCGTGGGCGACGAGCCGTATCCGACGAAGGGCGAATACAGCGTGGTCAGCGTGCGGGGAAAGACCGTCACGCTGCGCGGCCTGCAAAGTGGCCGGACGATCCGCCTGAGCTATCTCGGCGAGCCGACGGACAGGGAAGAAAGCGCCGACAATCCGGAAAACTGAAAGGCAAAGCATCAGAACAGAGCATAGATCACCATGAAAAAGAAAGACATCATCATCATTGCCGCCGTGCTGGCGGCAGCGCTGGCGCTCTTTGGCGTATCGCAGATCGCAGGGGGAAAGGAAGCCTCGACCGTCGTGGTGACGGTGGAAGGGCGGGAGGTGCTCCGCCGCCCGCTGGCCATGTCGGACACCTATGAAATCAAGCAGGACGACGGGGCCGTCAACGTGATCGCGGTGGAAAACGGCGCGGTCTATATGAAGGAAGCCAACTGCCGCGACGGACTTTGCATCCATCAGGGCAAAATGAAGAACGCGGCCAAAACCATCGTCTGCCTGCCGCACAAGCTGGTGGTTCGCCTGGAGGGCGACAGCGCGCCGGACGGGCAGGACGATCTGGACGTCATCATACAGTGAGGAGGGCGCGATGAACCCGATCAAAGGATGGCTGGCGGACGCGGGAAAGAACCCGGACACGCGGCACGTGGATACCTGCGACGGCGTGCGCGCGCTGGCGATTTGCATTGTCGCGTGGTACCACATCTGGCAGCAGTCGTGGCTCTACCCGAATCTGACGGTTTTCGGCAGGGAGATCAGCTTTGACCCGCTGGTACGCTCCGGGTATATCTGGGTGGATGTGATGATCCTCATCAGCGGCTTCTGCCTGTATCTGCCGTGGGCGCGGCTGGGCGAAGGGGAAAAGGGACAGAGCCCGGCGGCGTTTTATGAAAAGCGGCTGGCGCGTGTGCATCCGTCCTATCTGCTGACGATTGCCGTGATGCTTGGCGTGGCGCTGGCGACGCGCGCCTACGGCGATAATCGCTCGTTTATGCTGCGCGACGTGGCGAGCCACCTGACCTATACGCAGATGTTCGCCTACGATACCTATTACGCCACCAACCTCGGCGGTTCGCTGTGGACGCTGGCGCTGGAAATGCAGCTCTATCTGATCTTCCCGCTGCTGGCGCGCGCGTTCCGGCGGCAGCCGGGGGCGACGTTTGCCGCCATGATGGGGATTGCGCTGGCGACGCGGGGATATATCGCCGCGACGTACCCGGACGTGAGCCTGTATTTCAATCAGCTCCCGGCATATCTGGATACGTTCGCGCTGGGCATGGCGGCGGCGCTCGCGCATGTGCGCCTCTCGCGGGTGAAGCACGGCGCGGCGATGCGCCTTGTGTGCAGCGCGGCGACGGTTGCGGCGCTCTGGCTGCTCTGGCGCACGGCCAAGGCGCAGGCGGGCTGCGCGACGACGGAGGCCATTCGGCTGGGGCAGATGAACCGCAGACTGGCGATGGGGCTGCTGGGGGCGGCGCTGCTGGTGGCCAGCGCAAACGCGGGCTGGGTTGTGCGGCACATCCTATCCAACCCCGTGACGCGGTTTGTTTCATCGGTGTCGATGCAGTTTTATATCTGGCATCAGACGCTGGCGGTCTGGCTGCTCAGGGCGCGGATCATCCCGAGCGTATCCGCTACCCCCAATTATGACGGCGAGCTGCTCTGGCAGAAGCGATATACCTTCGCGTGCTTCGCCGCCGCGCTGCTGCTGGCGGCGCTGCTGACGTATGGCTTTGAGCGCCCCGTTTCGCGGCGGCTGCTGGAGAAAAACCTGCTTGGGAAAACGGGAAAAAAGCAAAAAAGGGCTTGACAGAAACGCGGGGATGGGGTATACTCTTCGGGTAACGAAGTAGAAGCCTGCCCGCTTCTCGCCCGGCGCGAACAGCAGCCGCGGCACATCGGCGCTTTTCGCTATGCAGAGAGCGGGCATGCTTGCCCGCTCTTTTTTTGCGCAGATGCGCAAGAGATTTTATGGAGGTGTATCGCAAACAACATGGCTGATCTGATGATGAACGAGGAAATCCGCGACCGCGAGGTGCGTGTCATCGACCAGAACGGTGAACAGCTCGGTGTGCAGCCGATCCGCAAGGCGCTTGAGCTGGCCGAGGAGGCGGGGCTCGATCTGGTGAAGATTGTTCCCACCGCCAAACCGCCGGTCTGCAAACTGATGGACTATGATAAGTACCGTTACGAGCAGGCCAAGAAGGAGCGCGAGATCCGCAGAAATCAAAAGGTCGTCTCCATCAAGGAGGTGCAGCTCTCCGCCACGATCGAGGAAAACGATATCCAGACCAAGGCGAAGGCGGCTGTCAAGTTCCTTCAGGGCGGAGATAAGGTCAAGGTTTCGATTCGCTTCCGCGGCAGGCAGATCACCCATCAGGAGATCGGCCTGGCGGTGATGCAGGATTTCGTCACGCGGGTCAAGGACGTGGCCAACGTGGAACGCAAGCCCCTCGTCGAGGGACGCCACATGATCATGATTCTGGCTCCGAAGGACCCCAGCAAAGAAGCCAAGCAGGCTCCGAAAGAATAAAGATCCGGAGAGGAGGATTCCCCTTATGCCTAAGCAGAAAACTCATCGCGGCGCCGCCAAGCGCCTCGCCCTGACCAAGAACGGTCTCGTTAAGCGCGCCAAGGCCTTCAAGCGTCACATCCTCAACAAGAAGACCCGTAAGACCAAGCGCAACCTGCGTCGTACTGCGTATGTCTCCCAGAGCTACGCGGGCACGATGAAGAAGCTCATCCCGTACAAGTAAGCCCAGCCGGCAAGGAGGTTTTTGAACCATGGCAAGAATCAAAGGGGCGGTTAATGCCCATAAGAAGCGCAGGAAGATCATGAAGCTGGCGAAGGGCTACTATGGCTCCAAGTCCAAGCAGTATCGCGCCGCGCAGGAGCAGGTTATGCGCTCCCTGCGTTACGCTTACATCGGCCGCAAGCTGCGTAAGCGTGACTTCCGTTCCCTGTGGATCGCCCGTATCAACGCCGCGACCCGCATCAACGGCATGTCCTACTCCAAGTTCATCTGCGGCCTGAAGAAGGCTGGCATTGATCTCAACCGCAAGGTGCTGGCCGATCTGGCCGTGAACGATGCGGCTGCGTTTGCCAAGCTCGTCGAGGTTGCCAAGAACGCGTAAGTTTCGCGCTTTGAGAGAATCGGTGTTCGCCGGTTCTCTTTTTTCAACTTGGCGCGGGCATATCAAAACACAAAGGAGCGGAAGGCATGGAAATCCTTTGCAGGGCGGTCTTTGTGCCGCTGGCGGTTGTGCTGCTGGTTCTGGCGTTTCACGACGGCGCGCGGGCGCGTGTGCTGAATCTTCGCGGAATCGCGCGGCTTGAACGGAGGCTGACGCTTTCAAACAAGGGGTATTGGGTGGCGTTCGGCCTGCTTCTGGCGGTCGGCGCGTTCGTCCGCTGCTATCGCTTTCTGGAACTGCCGATGGGGCAGAATCAGGATGGCTCGATGGCGGCGGTGGAGGCGCTCTGTCTGGCCAACAACGGAACGGATCAATACGGTACGAGCTGGCCGACGTATTTTGAAGCGTGGGGCTATTCGCAGATGTCCACGCTGTATTCGTATCTGCTCATTCCGTTCGTCAAGCTCTTTGGGCTGAGCAAATTCACGCTGCGCTTTCCGATGCTGCTGATGGGGCTGCTGACGCTGCCGCTGATGTGGGACGTGGCGCGGCGCATCGGCGGCAGGGGCTTTGCGCTGACGGCGCTGTTCCTGCTGGCGCTGAACCCGTGGCACATGGTTTTGAGCCGCTGGGCGCTGGAGGCGAATATGCTGCCGCACGTGGTGCTGCTGGCGGCGGAGCTGCTGCTGATCGGCACGCGCAGGCGATGGGCGCTCTATCTGTCGATGGTCGTCTTTGGCCTCGCGCCGTATGCCTACGGCCTTGCGGCGGTTTCCGTGCCCTGCATCCTGCTGCCCATGGCCATTTTCCTGACGGCGCGCAAAAAGGTGAAGCCGCTGGATTTGGCGGTGTGCGTCGCCATTTTCGCGGCGGTTTCCGGGCCGTATTATGTGACCATGGTGATCAACGCCTTTGGGCTGGAAACGATGACGCTTGGCAAGATGACCATGCCGCGCTTTGAAAAATCCCAGCGCGCCAACGATATTTCGCTCGGTTCGCCGAACCCGTATCTGAGCATGGCACAGAAGCTCAAGGATTTCCTGCCCACCGCCATCGGCTATTATCCGGCGGGAGGTTACAGCGGCATCGCATGGGCCGATACGATGTATCCCTTCGTCATTCCGGCGGCGCTGTACGGCTGGTACAGGCTCTGCCGCGACCGCAGGCGGCTGGCGCTCCGGGGGAGCGAGGAACCGCTGCGCGACGGCGGAATGTTGATTCTGATTTGGATGTTCGCCGCCATCATCAACACAACGATGGTCGGCGCGGTGGTCAACCGCAACAACATTCTGTATTATCCGTGGATCCTCTGCGCAGCGTATGCGCTTTGGCAGATGGGCAGGCGGCTGCGCACGGCGCTGGCCGCGATGGTCGTGATGATCGCAATCGGTTTTGCAGGCGCGTGCGGCGTGTATTTCACCGACGCGGATTATCAGACGGAGACGGCCAACAATTTCTATTACGGCTTGCAGGACGCGCTGCGAGAGGCGTGGGATTGGGACTGCGACCGCTACTACCTGACCACGATGTCGCGCAACGACGGCGAAAAGACCATGACGACGCAGGTGATGTTTGCGCACCGGATTGACTACGCCATGCGTTCGGAGGAGGAGGAGCTGCGCGGCAGCGACGGGCAGCCCAACGGCTGGTATTTTACCGAGCGATATGTCTTCCAGGATTTCAAGGATTTTGCGCCCGACCCGACGGAATGTGCGGTTTATATCGTCCGGCAGAACGAGAAGGCGCTGTTTGACGAGGCGGATTATCTGATTACCGATTTCGGCAACTTTGCGGCGGTCTATCCGAGATACTGGGTGGAGTGAGGGAAAAGCGATGTTTACGATGGATTCTTTGGTATTTCTGGCGATTGCCGTCGCGATTCTCTTTGCCGCCGTCCAGCGCGGGGGCGACGGGGCGCGGACGATGAGCGAAAGGATGCACCGCGTGATCTGCGGGGCGGCGATTGCCGCCGGTGTGCTCGTTCGGCTGGTGAGGCTGACGAGCCTGCCCGCCGGAATCAGCGCGGAGGAGGCGCTTGTCGGCGTGCAGGCCAAGGCGCTCTGGCAGACGGGCGGCTTCCTCTTCGGGCAGGGGCTGACGACCCAGCTTTCCCAATGGGCGGGCGAGACGACCGGGCCGCTGCTGGCCGTGCTGACCGCGCCGTTTGTCGGTCTGTTCGGCATGAGCAAGCTGACGGTGCGGCTGCCGCTCGCGCTGCTCTCCTGTGCGGCGATGCCTGCGGCCTACGGGCTGGGCGAGGCGCTTTCCGGCAGGCGCGCGGCGCGCTGGATGCTGACGATTGCCGCGCTCTGCCCGATTTTCGTGCTGGAAGCGCGGATGACCTGCGGCTCGTGCGCGGCGCTGTATCTGCTGCCGATTGCGCTGTGCCTGATTGCGCGCGGCGTGACCAAACCGGCGGCGCTCTATCCGGGCATGATCGTGCTGGCGCTGACGGCTTACGCGCAGGACATGTATTTCTTCATCGCCCCGGCGGCGATTCTGGCCTGCGCGATCATCGCGCTGATTTTCGGCAGGAGGAAGCGGCATGCGGCGATTTCCGGCGCGATCGGCCTTCTGCTGTGCGTGCCCGCCATGCTGACGGCGTTTGTCAACCTGACGGGCGCGGAGGGCATGACGCTCCTCGGCCTGATTCGGGTTCCGCGGCTTGAGGGCTTTGAAAAGGCCTTTATGGCGGAAAACCGATCCGTGGGCGACAAGCTCTGGGCGGTGCTGATCGGCGGCGTCTTTCAGGTGCTGCGGCATGAAAACATCCATCAGGCGATGTATACCCCGGACGGCATGCTGGCGCTGTTCATGTTCAGCCTGCCGCTGATGGCGCTGGGCACGCTGGCGCTGTTTGCGCGATGGACGGACGGCCGCCGCGCGGCGCGGGAGAAGGCGGCTGCGCGCGCCATGGTCGCGGCGACGTGCGCGGTGACGCTGGCGGCGCTGGTGATGTTCGGCAGCGTCGGAACGCTGAACACGAACGGCACGACCGGGCTGTTTGACCATTCCGCGCTGATTCTCTTCGACGCGGTGCTGATGACCGCCGGGCTTTGCACGATTGAGCGCAAAAACCTCAAGTGCGCGACGGCGATGGTCGCGCTGATGGCCGTCAATTTTGCGTGGCTGGCGGTGCAGCTGTTCGGCGGGAGCTATCAGGCCAACGCGAACGTGTATTTTCCGGGCTTTGAGCAGATGGCTGCCCGCGCTGCGGAAATTCAGGCCGAAACGGGCGAAAAGATCAACGTGACCGGCAACATCTACCCGCATATTCAGCCGAGCGACGGCGCGGAAATGATGTTCCTCTACGCGACGGACGCGGATATGCGGACGGCGGAGGCGGAGCGCGGAACGCGATACGAAACGATCTACGTTTCGGACGATATGCAGCCGGAAGCGGATCAAATCTACCTCGCGAGGGCAAACGAAATCTCGAATTGGGATTTGGAAGGCTTTGACTATGAGGAGAGCGAGGGCTACGCGCTGATCTATCCGGCGCGGTAAAAGCGCACTAATACTAATTCTTGTTAAAATGGCTTAATCCGCGCACCATCTTTTTCGCTCTGACTTTGCCTCGTTCCGTTCAACGTACCTCCAGTACGCCTCACTTCACTTGGCTTCGTCAGAACAAAAAATCTGATGCGCTCTGTTAAGCATTTTAACTGCGAATTAGTATAAAAAAGAATCCCGGCCGCGAAGGCTTGGGATTCTTTTTCGTTGCGGAAAGGTTTACCGCAGATATTTCTTTTTAATCGGCTTGATCTTCGGCGCCTTGATGCGCTTTTTGCGGTGACGGCGGATGAAGCGAATCAGCCAGATCAGCGCGAGGAGAATCAGCCCCGGCGGCACGAGCAAATCCAACGAGAAGCGCGGCCACGGGTTTTCATCCTGCGCGGTGTAGGCCTCGATCTGCTCCAGCGTCAGCGGCGCGTCGGCGCGGGCGGCGATGGAGCGCGTGGCGACCAGCTCGTATTCGGCGACGCCCTTGTTTTCGGAATAGAACGTGAGAATGCCCATCACGTCGCCGACGTTGATCGGGGCGCGGAATTCGCGCGTCCAGCGGATCGAGGAAACCTGACCGAAGTTTTCGCGGAGGAAATCAATGTTGTCCTTCCGGCCAACGATGGTCATGTCCTTGTCTTCGTCCACGGCGCGGATGCCCAGCGTCAATTCGCCGTGCTGGGCGTCGCTGGTGTCAAAGCCGGTGACGTCGATCACGCGCGGATCCTCGGCGTAGAGCGATTCCGGCGTGATGGATTCGATCTGCGTGAAGCCGTATTCGAACAGACGCTTGGTGTCTTCGTAGCGGCGGGTATCGCCGTCGTAGAGCACCACGGAAATCAGGTCGATGCCGCCCTTTGTCGCTGAGCCGACGAAACAATAGCCGGCGGCGAGCGTGTAGCCCGTTTTGACGCCGGTGGCGTAGCGATAATAGGAGGTTTCGTTTTCGGGGTTGAGGATCGCCGTACTGCCGACGATGGTGCGCCGGGGGTGACCCGCCGCGCCGCTCTCCGTCTGCGTGGCGGGCATGTCGTAGGAGGTCTGGGAGACGATCGAGGCGAAGCGCTCGTCCTTCATGCAGGCCTGCGCGATGACCGCCAGATCGCGCGCGGTGGTGTAGTGGTTTTCGTCGTGCACGCCGGACGGGTTGGCGAAATGTGTATTCGGCGAACAGCCGAGCATCTGCGCCGTCTGGTTCATCAGGTCGGCAAAGCTCTCGACGCTCCCGGCGAGATATTCCGCGACGGCGTTGGCGGCCTCGTTGCCCGAACGGATCAGCATGACCGAAATCAGGTCGAGCATCGGCACCTGTTCCCCGGCGATGAGCGGGATGGTCTGGTAGGTTGGCGGAACGAGATCAATGGCGTTTTGCGACACCGTGACCACGTCGTTTTCCAGATCGGACATTTGCAGGGCAATGTAGGCGGTCATAATCTTCGTCGTGGACGCGGGGAACATGATCTCGTCCGCGTTCTTTTCAAAGAGCACCTCGCCGGTGTCCGCCTCGATCAAAATGGCGCTGTGCGCATAGAGCATATCTTCGTCGAGAATATCCGGATGGTTCTTATCCCATGCGATGGCGTCCGGCGGGAGCGTCGGGGCGACGAAGCGCTCCGCCTCGATGGGCTGATCTTCGGCCAGCACGGGCGGAACGGCGGATATCAAAAGCGCTGCGCACAGCAGCAGCGCAAACAGGCGTTGGGGCAAAACATTCCCTCCATTTATTTGAAGCAATACACATTTATGATACCACTTTTTTCTGAAAATGTACAGCGTTCGCAGAGGGAAGGAAGGAAAAGAAATATTTCATGTTTATGTCTAAAAACGGAAAATGTTACAAAACAACCGAAATTCTGTGTCAAAAACCTTGATTTTTGTTCGGATCATGCGTTACAATAAGGTTGACGCAGCCATTTGGCTGTTATCCGCACGAGGAGTGAAAAAACATGGCCAGAAAGATTTTGTTGGTGGACGACGAACCCCTGATTCTCAAGGGATTGAAATACAGTTTGGAGCAGGACGGCTATCTGACCGATTCCGCGATGGACGGCGAGGAAGCGCTGGCCAAGTTTTTTGCCGGTGAGTACGATTTGATTCTGCTGGACGTGATGCTGCCGGGGCTGGACGGCATCGAGGTCTGCCAGCGCATCCGCGAGCGCAGCAATGTGCCGATCATCATGCTGACCGCCAAGGGCGAGGATATGGATAAAATCCTCGGGCTTGAATACGGCGCGGACGATTACATGACCAAGCCGTTTAACATCTTGGAGGTCAAGGCGCGGATCAAATCCATCTTCCGGCGCAGCCAGCCGCAGACCGAGGTGCATGAGGAAAAGCGCGTCATCCGGGTGCACGATCTGGAGGTCAACTGCCAGAACCGCACCGTGGTGCTCGGCGGCCAGCCCGTTCGGCTGACGGCCAAGGAGTTTGATCTGCTTCAGCTCCTGATTACCCACCGCGGCAAGGTTTACAGCCGCGAGGCGCTGCTGGAGACCGTGTGGAAATACGATTACATGGGCGATATGCGCACGGTGGACGTGCACATCCGCCGTCTTCGGGAAAAGATCGAGCGGGACAGCGCGGGTCCCGAGTTCATCCTGACCAAGTGGGGAGTGGGTTACTATTTCACCGACAAGGATTAACCCGTTCCATTCCGTCCGCACCAAGCTGCTCGCGTCGCTGGTGCTGGTGATCGGCGCGGCGTTTTATCTGGTCGCCTTTTCGACGGTGCGGCTGGTCGGCGACGCGCTGTTTTCCGACGCGATTCGCAGCCACGCGGCGCAGACGCAGAACCTCGCCGCCGCGTTGGGCGAAAAGCTGTGGAGCGACACGGCGGATGCGTTTCATCAGCGGCTTTTGCAGGCGGCCAGCCAGAGCGGCGGCCGCCTTTTGGTTGTGGACGCGGATGGAAAGGTGACGTATGACACGTTCGGCGAGCGCTGCGGCACGCTGCTGGCGCTCGGCGAGGTGCGCTCCGTTTTGCGCGGCGAGAAGGACGCGGATTACGGCTTCCACTTGCGGGACGGCGCGGGCAAGACGCAGGCGCCGTCCGTGCTGGACGCGCTGACCGGGCGCGATATTTCGCGCGTGTGGGTCGGCTGCTTCGTGTCGCCGCTGGAGGCGGACGGACAGCGAACCGGCGCGCTGCTGCTGCTGACGGACGTGCAGGAGACGGTGGATTCGCTGATCTCCGTGCGCGACCGCATGGCGTTCATCTTCCTGCTGGCGCTGACGGCAGTGCTGGTGCTGGCGGGGCTGATCTCCCGCATCGTGACCCGGCCGGTCGCGGAGCTCTCCGGCGGCATCGAGCGGATGAGCAAGGGCGACTATGAATACCGTGTCCACGTGCAGGGCAAGGGCGAAATGGCGCAGCTCGCCGCCGCGTTCAACCAGATGAGCGAGCAGGTGCACAACCTCGACGAGGCGCGCAACCAGTTTGTCTCCAACGCATCGCACGAGCTGAAAACGCCGCTGGCGACGATCAAGATTCTGGTGGAATCCATGATGTATCAGGACGACATGGATCCGCAGCTCCGCAGGGAGTTTCTCGGCGATATCGACAAGGAAATCGACCGCCTTTCCTCCGTTGTCGGCGATTTGCTGACGCTGGTGCACATCGACAGCCACAAGCTGCGCCTGCGCCGGGAGATGATGGTGCTGGCCGACACGGTGCGCGAGACGGCCGCGCGCCTCGGCCCGCTGGCGAAAAAGCGCGGGCAGCAGATTGTCGTTCACATTCAGGACGAATGTGAGATGTTCGCCGACCCCGGCAAGCTGGCGCAGGTCTGCTACAACATCATCGAAAACGCCATCAAATACACGCCGGACGGCGGAACGATCACCGTTTCGCTCGCCAAGGCCGGGCGCGACGCGGTGCTTGAAATCGCCGATACAGGCGTGGGAATCCCCGAAGCGGATCTGCCGCATGTGTTCGACCGATTCTATCGGGTGGACAAGGCGCGTTCCCGCGAGACGGGCGGAACGGGGCTCGGCCTGTCCATCGTCAAGCAGATTGTGCGCCTGCATGCGGGCACGGTGACAGTGGCCTCCGAATACGGTAAGGGCACGACGTTCACCGTGCAGCTTCCGGTGAAATAAGCGGGAGGGGAAGCGATGAAAAAAGCAATCGTATGCGTGCTGGCGGCGCTGGCGCTGGTCGCCGCCGCGCAGCCCCTCGAAGAGCGGGCGAAAGCCCTGCTGGAGCGGAAAAGGGAGACGACTGCCGCCGCGCCCGGCGTGACGTTTGAAACGCAGCTGGGCGTGAAGCAGGAAAGCAGCCTGCTGGACGTCACCCTCTATTTCCGCTACGGCGAAACGAATCTGCTCGGCGCGGTCGGCGCGAAGCTGGATATGCGGCGCGAGGAGACGGTGGCGCAGAGCATCGTCGAGGCGCTGCTGGCCGGGCCGGACGCGGCGCACGACCGGCTGAGCGGCCTTTTCCCGCAGGGCACGTCGGTCATCTCCGTGCAGAGCGAGGGCGACACGGCGTTTGTCACGCTTAATCAGGCGTTTCTCGGTATTCCGGACGGCGCGCCCGCCGATTGGGAGGATCTGGCCGGCTGGCAGGCGGAGGCAACGCTTCGCCGCAGGCTGGCGTTTCAATCCATCGTGCTGGCGCTGACCGAGGACGGGCGCTATCAGCGCGTGCAGCTCTATGTGGCCGGGGGCGACGACGAGGTGCCCCGGCGCATCCCGCTGTATTGGTTTGACCAGAGCGCGACGAACCCCAACGTGATGCTGGCGGCCTGTGCGCGCGACGAGCAGGCGATGCTCACGCCCAATAGCGCGCTGAAGCTGATGCTTGGCGCATGGCAGAAGCAGGATTGGGAGGGGCTGTATGACTTCCTCCTGCGCGAGGAAGAAACGCCGACGCTCAGCGGGTTTGAAACACAGATGCGGGAGACGAACGTGCAGCTCATGGCGTTTGAATGTACGGGCGGCACGGTCAGCCTCGACGGCCAGCGCGCGACGGTCGTGCTGGACGCGGCCATTCACAGCGACGAGGGCGGCGACGCGCAGATCGTGCGCGAATCCGTTTCGCTCGTCCGGCAGAACGACAACTGGTGCATGGCGCTGACGACGCTGGAATCGCTGATGATTCGCGACTGACAAAGGAGAGCCGATGAAACACAAAAAACGCGGCCTTGCGCTGCCGCTCATGCTGACGCTGGTGCTGCTCTGCGGCTGCGAGGGCACGGTGAGCGAAAGGCCGATGGAGGATATTTCCGCGCTGACGATCGAGCCGGGGGCGGACGCGCCGACGGCGGACACGTTTGCGGATCAGACGCAGACGGTGACGCTCTATCTGCTCTCCGCGAACGGCGAGCGGCTGGTTCCGGTTCCGACCGAGGTGACGATGCGGGCGGGCGAGAGTCTGGCGCAGGCGGCGCTGACGGCGCTGCTGGCCGGGGCGAAGCTGGAGCGGACGGACGCTTCGTGGCCGATGAGCGGCGAGGGCAGAGCGCCCACGCTGTCCGTATCGGCGGGCATTGCGACGGTGAACCTGCCGGCGAAATACCGCGCGCTCGAACCACAGACGCTCTTCGCCGTGCGTCAGGCCGTGGCCGATACGCTGGGCAGCCTGTCCGGCGTCACATCTGTCAACGTGCTCGTCGGCGGGCGGGAAGAGGGGCTTGACCTCGGCGCGACAACGCCCGTCGGCACGCTCACGCGCGTTGACGATCTGGACGTGCAGGGGCGCTACAAGCGGCTGGACGAGCAGCGCCTTTCCGGTGCGGGCTATACGCGGCTGACGACGCTGTTTTTCCCGTCGGCGGACGGCAGGCTGCTGCTGCCCGCAGTGCGGACGCTTTCCTATGACGCGGGCGCGGCGCCGATCGACTGCCTGTATACGGTGCTCGAGGCGCTGGGCAGCGTCGCCGCCGACGCGCTGATGATGCGGCATGTGCCCGAACCGATGGGCTATATCGCCGAAATGCCGGAAATCGTGCGGATGGAGGGCGGAGAGCAGGCGATTGAAATCCGCTTTTCGGGCGAGCTGACGCGGGCGCTGGCGGATGCAGATCTGCCGCTGGGCGTGTATCTGGGCATGCTGACGCGGACGCTGATGGGCGTTGTGCCGGGCGTGGACGGCGTGCACGTGCTGATCGACGACAAGGCGGTTTCGGCGCTGGGCGAGGCGGACACGCCGGACGGCTCGACGGTGAGCTTTCAAAACGGGCTGATGGAAAGCGACGATTTTTTGAGCTGGATCGGCGCGCCGGTCGTCTTTTACGACGAGGCGGAGCAGAGCGGGAAGCTGGTTCGCGTTCGCTGCGTGATGCGGGAGCGGGAGCAGAACCATCCGCGCGCGCAGCTTAAAACGCTGTTTTCGCGCTGGAACGAGGAAAACGCCTCGGCGGGCGATATCCTCGCCGCGTCGGTGGAGGCGGAAAACGTGGTGGTCAACCTGTCGGCGCGCTTTGGAAGCTGGCTGCAAACGCTGGAGGCGGACGCGGCGCGCGAGCGGGTCTACGCGATGGTCAACACCCTGACGCAGGGGCGGAGACAGCAGGGTGTGATCTTCTTTTTTGACGGCAAGCAAATCGACGAGCTGAGCGGCGGCCTGTGCATGCGCGGCCGGCTGCTGCGAAATCCCGGAATGGTGGTGGACGGCGATGGATCAATGGGCGTTCTTTGACGAATTGAAGGCGGGAACGGTGCGCAATGCGTATCTATTCTACGGGCCGGAGGCCTATATCCGCAAAAGCGCGCTGACGACGCTGCAAAAAAAGCTGCTGACGCCGGGGCTGGAGGATATGAACTGCACGTTCATGCAGAGCCCGACGGCGCAGCAGATTGTGGAAAACTGCGAAACCCTGCCGATGCTGGGCGATTGGCGGCTGGTGATCGTGCAGGGGCTGGCGCTGCTGGAAAGCGGAAAGGCCAAGGACGAGGCGCAGGAGAGCAAGACGCTTGTGGACTACATCGGGCGGGTGCCGCCGAGCACCTGCCTCGTCTTCGAGTGCGAAGCGCCGGACAAGCGGAAGAAGCTCTGCCAGACGCTGATGAAGCTGCCGGGGGCGGTCTCCTTCGACGCGCTCAGCGACGCGCGGCTGACGCAATGGATGAACCAGACGCTTCGCCCGATGAAAAAGAGGATGGACGCGAACACCTGCGCGCATCTGGCGTTCACCAGCGGGCGCGACCTGACGATGCTCAACGGCGAATTGCAGAAGCTGGCGGCCTACGTCGGCGAGCGGGAGACGATTACGGCGGAGGATGTGGAGCAAATCGCGACGCACACCGCGGAATGTACCGTGTTCGCGATGGTGGACGCGCTGGTGGACGGGCAGGCGGAGCGCGCGTTTTCGCTGCTGAACGTGCTGCTGGAGGGCGGCGAGCAGCGCATCGGCGTGCTGGCGCTGATTACGCGGCAATACCGCCAGATGCTCTACGCCAAGGACATGCAGGAGAGCCGAACGCCGCAGGCGCAGATGGCCAAGGCGCTGGGCGTGCCGCCCTTCGCCCTCAGCCAGTTGACCCGGCGGGCGGGCAGGCGCACGATGGCGCAGCTGAAAAAGCAGTTGGCGCTCTGCGTGAACGCGGATTTTGACATCAAGCGCGGCGCTGTCCGCGAGGAAGCGGCGCTGGATCGGCTGATGCTGGCGCTGACGGAAAAATAAGAAGAACGCGCAAAATCCCTTCCGGCATACGATGGATGCGGGAGGGATTTTGTATGAAGAAAAAGACGGAGAACGTCGTTTTTCGGGCGGCGCTCGAACCGCTGGAAGCCGCGGCGATCAAGGCCAAGGCGCCCGCGCCGCGCGGCGCGCTGCATCAGGCGAAAAGCGTCTGGCAGCGGCTGGAGGGAACGAGCGGTCAGCGGCAGAAAATCTGGGTCAGATAGACATAGCCGCTTTCATCCAGCGCCACGCCGACGCCGACTTTGGTATAGCCCCGGCTCAGGATGTTGCGCCGATGGCCGGGCGAGGAGATCAGCGCCGCCTGCGCCTTTTCGACGGTCGCATGGTGGGCGATATTCTCCCCGGCGGCGGTATACGCATAGCCCAACTTGGAGAGCATATCGCGCACGTCGCCGTATGTCGGGGAAACATGCGCGAAATACCGATTGTCGCGCATGTCCTCGGATTTGAGGCGCGCAATGCGGCTGAGCGCCGGATCAATCGTCAATTCCGCCAGATTATAATTTGACCGATCCAAATTCAGCAGATTTCCTGCGATTTGCTCTTGCGCAGTTACAGAAGCTGTTGTATAATGTGCCTCGAATGTGGATGCCGCCAGAATCCCGCTCGCGGGGAGCGAGAGGGCGAGGGTCAGCGCCGCCAGCGCGGCGGCCTTTTTTAAGCGCGGATTCGCTCGGTTTGTCATGGGTGTTCCTCCTTGGATCAAGAATTGGGGATGCCAAGGGCAGTATAGCGGAGCGGAGCGCGCAACGCAAGAAATTTGGCAGGCGGCGGCCAAGGAAATAATATGCAAGGTATCAGGAGGATGGCCTATGGGCTTTATCAAATGTCCGAGATGTGAACTCAATTACATCCGTGAAGAGGAGCAATACTGTCCCGTCTGCAAGCGCGAAATGAAGGGCGAGTCGCACGACGATCCCTTTGAGCTCTGCTCGATCTGCAACGAAAACCCGGTGATGCCGGGCAAGGACGTCTGCTATGCGTGCTACAAAGAGATGAACCAGCATCAGAGCGGCCGCCGCGACGACGAGATGGAGGACGCGGAGACCCCGGAGGTCAGCCTCGGCATGGAGGACGTTTCCGAGATGGAGGAAATCGAGCTGGACGGCCTGCCGGAGGATATGCCCGAGGAAATCGGCGAGCAGATTTCGCTGGAAGAAGAAAAGAGCAAGGAAGCCGAAGACGACGAGGACGACGAAGAGGATTCCTGAGCTCGGATACAAGAGGTGAACGGTGAGCATTTTTGCAATCGGCGATTTGCATCTGCCGGGCGGCGACAAAAAGCCGATGGATGTTTTCGGCGCGCATTGGGAACGGCATTTTGAGCGGATTTGCGCGGACTGGCAAAGCCGCGTGAAGCCGGAGGATATCGTGCTGATTCCGGGGGATATCTCCTGGGCGATGCAGCTTAGCGACGCGCTGAACGATCTGCGCGAAATCGCCAAGCTGCCGGGCACGATCCTGCTGCTGCGCGGCAACCATGATTACTGGTGGTCGTCGCTCAGCCAGCTCCGCGCCTGCCTGCCGGAAAACATGCACGCCGTGCAGAATGATGCGTTTGACGCGGGCGATTGCGTGTTCTGCGGCACGCGGGGATGGACGATCCCGCTGGGGCAGAACGCCGCTGCGCAGGATGAAAAGCTCTATCGCCGCGAGGCGCTGCGGCTTGAAATGTCGCTCAAGGACGCGGCGCGCATCGCGAACGGCCGGCCGATTTTTGCAATGATGCATTATCCGCCGCTGCTGCCGGAAACGGCGCGTCAGGGGACGGAGTTTACGCGGCTGCTGAGCGAATACGGGGTCAAGCGCTGCGTCTACGGCCATCTGCACGGGCAGAGCGTTCAGCGCGGCTTCAGCGGGTCATACCGCGGGGTGCGATACGATCTGGTTTCCTGCGACGCGCTGGGCTTTGCGCTCAAGGATGTGTCGCTGGAGGCGGCGGAAGGCTGACACGCTAAAACAAGCAAAAACAGGGGTGTTTCTCTCTCAAGCAGAGGGGAACGCCTTTTTTAATGCGTGAAAATTTACCGAAACGATTCATCGGGTTCATATTTCTGACATGAAATTCCATTAAAATGGCCGCCGTAGTCAATCAATACGAACCGGGAGGATGGATTTCATGGGCGAAAAGGATATGCATGAATCTGAACTGAACGCGGCGCAGCCTGCGCGGCACCGCAGGAAGAAAAAGCGCGGCAGGGCGGGCAAGGTCATCCACAAAACGGTGAAAATCGTCGTCGTGCTTGTGCTGGCGGTCGGCGCGGGGCTGTTCGGCCTCAAGGCCTATATTGGCAAACAGGCGGAGGAAAACCAGGGCGAAAGCTATTCCCGCGCGGCAGTGACCCGCGGCGCGATGGAGGAAACCGTTTACGGCACGGGCACGACCGCCGCGCGCAACCAGACCAATGTGCTCGCGGGCGCGGACGGCACGCTGACCGACCTGCGCGTGAGCGTCGGCGACGAGGTGAAGGCGGGCGACATTCTGGCCGTGCTGACCAACGCCGATCTGGACGACGAAATCACCGATCTGGAGTTTGACCTCTGGGAGCTGGACGACACCATTCTGGACACCGGCACGGGCTCGAAGGTCACGGCGGTGGAAGCCCCGGCGGCGGGGCGTGTGATGGCGGTTTACGCGAACGTCGGCGACGATGCGCTGGCGGTGTTCCGCCGCGAGGGCGCGCTGGCCGTCATCTCCACGGACGGGCGCATGAAGGTCGAGCTGAGCGGCGTGGATGCGGGCGCGGGCGTGGCGCTGAACGATAAGCTGGTCGTCACCGGCGAGAATTTCACGGCGGAGGGCACGGTTGTCGATTTGACGCGGCAGGGCACGTCGATGACCCTCACCATTCAGGACGACAGCCTGCCGATGGGCGAAACCGTCTCCGTCGCGACGGCGGACGGCGTGGCACTCGGCACGGGCACGCTGGCGGTCAACAAGCCGATGGCCGTTTCCTCCTACGGCGGCACGATTGAAAGCGTGCGCACCGAGGTGGGCAAGATCGTCAAGCGCGGCGACACGCTCTTCAAGCTGACGGATTCGCCGATTACGCTCAAGCTTGAAAACCTGCGCCTGCAGCGCGAGACGGCCAGCAAATCGCTGGAGGACGCGAAGGAGCGGCGCGAGAACCTGATCGTGCTTGCGCCGTGCGACGGCACGATTGCCACGCTGGATGTGAGCGAGGGCGACGAAATCGCCAGCGGCGCGCTGATGTGCTCCATCCTCGAGGGCGAGGATATGAACCTGACCATCGCGGTGGATGAATTGGACGTGGTGGAGGTCGCCGTCGGCCAGAAGGTCAAAATTACGGTGGACGCGCTCTCCGACGCGGAGATGGACGGCGAGGTTTACAAGATCGCCCCGGTCGGCAGCAATTCCGGCGGTGTGACGACCTACGACGTGGAGCTGACGTTTGACGCGGCGGGCAGCGGCGTTCGTTCCGGCATGAACGCGACGGGCGAAATCACGGTCGCCTCGGCGGAGGATACGCTGTATGTGCCGGTCGAGGCGCTGATGACCATTGGCGACGACACGTACCTGATGGTGGAATCGAGCGACGGGCAGACGATGAGCATGCCGGATGTTTCGGGCATGACCCCGCCGGATCACGCGGATGTCAGCGGCATGACCCCGCCGGACGGCGCGGCGGGCGACGGGCAGAGCGATGCGTCCGCCGACGGCGAGACGACCCAGCGGCGCGGACGCGGCGACTTTGCCGCGCAGCAGGCGGAAAAGGCGGGCGGCAACGCGCTGACCAAGGTGGTTTCGGCGGTGAAGGCGTGGCTCTACGAGGGTGTGAATACAGACAGCCAGCCGGTCAGCGGAACGCTGGTCAAGGTGGAGACGGGCATGCAGAACGACGATTACGCTGAGATTCTCTCCGGCGTGTCGGAGGGCGACATCGTGCTCTACACCGCCAGCAGCACGAGCACATCGTCGAGCATGATGATGGGCATGAGCATGATGAGCATGGGCGGCGGCAGCGGCAGAAGCCGCGGCGGAAACGGCGGCATGGGCGGCGGCCCCGGCGGCTTTTAAGGAGGAATACGGATGATTAGAATGAAAGGAATCCGCAAGGAATACCGCATGGGCGATTCCGTGCTGGCCGCGCTGGACGGCGTGGACATCCACATCAAGCCGCACGAGTTCGTTTCCATCATCGGCCCGTCCGGCTCGGGCAAATCGACGCTGATGAACATTATCGGCTGTCTCGACACGGCGGACGAGGGAACGTATTACCTCGACGGGCAGGAGATCGAAGCCTATACCGAGGACGAGCTGGCGGACATCCGCGGGCGCAAGATCGGGTTCGTCTTTCAGCAGTTCAACCTGCTGCCCAAGCTGACGGCGCAGGAAAACGTCGAGCTGCCGCTGATTTATCAGGGCATGAGCGCCGGAAAGCGCCACGCCCGGAGCGAGGAGGTTCTGGAGCGCGTCGGCCTGCTTGACCGCATGGATCACAAGCCGACCGAGCTTTCCGGCGGCCAGCAGCAGCGCGTGGCGATTGCGCGGGCGCTGGCCGGCCGGCCGTCCCTGCTGCTGGCGGACGAGCCGACGGGCAACCTCGATTCCCGAACGGGCGCGGACGTGATGCGCCTGTTCCACGAGCTTCACGAGGCGGGCAACACCATCGTGCTGATTACGCACGACGCGAAGATCGCCGCGCAGACCCCGCGCGCCATCCACATCCACGACGGGCGCGTGCTCGAACCGGCGGACGAAAACGAGGTGGTGATCTGATGCAGCTTGCGCAGACGGTCTCCATGGCGTTCAAGGCGATATCCGGCAACAAGGTGCGCGCGTTTCTGACGATGCTGGGCGTCATCATCGGCGTGATGAGCGTGATCGTGCTGATCGCCATCGGACATGGCACGACGGCCTCCGTCACCGAATCCATCGCTTCGATGGGCACAAACCTGCTCACTGTCTCCATCCAGACGCGGCGCGTGGGCATGGGCATGCCGGGCGGCTTTGGCGGCGGCAGCTCGTCCGGAAAGGGCACGGTCATTTTGACGCTCGACGACATCCTCGCGCTGGAGGACGACGCATCCATCCAGTGCGTTTCCCCGACGACGAGCGGAAGCCTGACGGTCAAGGCGGGCAGCACGAACACCACCGCGACGGTGATGGGCGTGCTCCCGGCCTATGCGCAGATCGTCAATCAGGGCGTGCAGAGCGGCCGATACATCATCGACGCGGATGTGGACAACCGGAGCGCCGTGTGCGTCATCGGCGCGGATCTGGCGGAAGATCTCTTCGGCAACACGAAAGTGGTCGGCAACACGCTGCACATCGACGGGCGCAAATTCAAAATCGTCGGCGTGCTGGAAAGCAAGGGCACGTCGATGGGCGGCAGCTCGGATGACAGCCTGATTCTGCCGTTTACGCTGGCGCAGCGCATGCTCGATTCGACGACGATCTCCTCGATCTATATTTCCGCCGTCGATTCGGCGAGCGTAGACGCGGCGCAGGAGGTTGTGGAGCGCTTCCTCTACAAGAAATATCAGAACGACAGCACGTATTCCGTTATGAACCAGACGCAGATGCTGGAAACCGCCAACGAGACGGCAAGCACCCTGTCGCTGATGCTCGGCGGCATCGCGGGCATTTCGCTGCTGGTCGGCGGCATCGGCATTATGAACATCATGCTCGTCTCGGTGACGGAGCGGACGCGGGAAATCGGGATTCGAAAGGCCATCGGCGCGAAACGAAAAAACATCCTGCTGCAATTTCTGATTGAATCCATCGTCATTTCCGGCATGGGCGGTTTGCTCGGCCTCGGCGCGGGCTATCTGCTGATGCGCCTGCTGGAGGATATGCTGGGCATGACGCTGACGATGAGCGCGGGCGTTGCGGAGCTGGCAATCGGGTTCTCGATGGCAGTCGGCGTGATCTTCGGTCTGTACCCGGCTGACAAGGCCAGCAAGCTCAAGCCGATTGACGCGCTGCACTATGACTGAACGCACGGGAGGCGGCATGATGCAGCAAAAAGAGAGCGCCGCAAGGCAGGCGCTGAGAAAAAAACGGGCGAGAAAGCGGGCGATTCGCCTTGCGGGCGCGGCGGCGCTGACGGCGGCGCTGGGCGCGCTGACGGTGTGCGTCATCCTGCCCGGCATGGACGGCGGGCAGGGCGCGGACGAGCCGAAGGCGCAGGAGCAGACCGCGACGGCGGCGCTCGGAACCATCGAAAAGACGGTGTTCGGCGCGGGAGAGGTGCAGCCCGCCAGCCAGCCCGGCGTATACGCGCAGACGGACGGCAAAATAGCGGAATATCTGGTCGAGGTCGGCGACAGCGTGAAGGCCGGGGACGTTGTGGCCAGACTCGAAAACGACGAGCTGGACGCGGAAATCGCGCAGCTTGAATACGACCTGCAGACGGCGCAGCAGGCGGTTCGCGCGACGCAGACCCACACGCAGTACGTCTATAAACAGCTCTGCGACGACGAGGGCTACCCGCGCTTTGACACAGAAACGGGCGAGCCGCTGCTCGGGCAGTATTCAAACGAAATCACGATCCGCGCGCCCGCGGACGGACTGATTAAAGCCGTCTACATCGAAAAGGGCGACGACGCGCTGGCCGTCTACCGGGAATACGGCGCGGTGATGCTGCTCTCGACGGACGGCAAGATGAAGGTGGAGCTGAGCGACCTTTCCGGGTCGCTGCTCGAATTGGGGCAGACGGTCGCAATTCGGGGCAAAGGGATCGAAACGATGGGCAAGGTGGTCAGTCTGACGCGGCGCGGCACGGAAGCGACCGTCGAAGTGGCCAGTGACGAATATGACATGGACATCCCCGTGACGGTGTATACGCAGGCGGGGGAGACGGTCGGCGAGGGGACGCTTGAGATCAACAAACCGATGGCCGTTTCCGCCTACGGCGGCACGATCAAGGGGCTGCTGGTGAAGGTCGGCGATCGATGCGAGCGCTATGACGCGCTGGCGCGAATCGAGTGGGACGAAATCCCGCTGTATCTGGATAACGCATCCGTGCTGCGCGATTACGACAAGGCGCTGGTTTCGCTGGAGGCGGCCTACCGAAAGCGGAACGCGCTGGCGGTCACCGCGCCGTGCGACGGCGTTGTGGCGACGCTTGACGCGAGCAAGGGCGACAGCGTGACGGACGGCACAAAGCTGATGAGCGTCGTCGAGGTGGACGCGGGGCTGACGCTCACGCTGGCCGTTGACGAGCTGGATATCCGCTCCGTTCAGCCAGGGCAGCGCGTGGCGCTCTCCGTCGATGCGCTGTCCGACGCGGCGCTGACCGGCGTGGTGCAGAAGATTGCGCCGCTGGGCGACGCGAGTTCCGGCGTGACGACCTACGACGTGACCGTGACGGTGAGCGGCGAGGATGAGCGCGTCAAGGGCGGTATGAACGTCTCCGGCGAAATCATCGTGAACGCCGAAGACGACACGATTTTGATTCCGACGGACGCGCTGCAAAAGGACGACGCGGGGTATTGCGTGACGCTGGAAAGCGGGGAAACGCGCCGCGTGACGCTGGGCGTGATGACCGACGAGACGACGCAGATTCTTGATGGAATCGGCGTTGGGGAGACGGTGGTTTATTAAGGCTTTCCGTCACGCCTGCAAAGAGGGAGGCATAAATAAAGCCCCCTCTTCGAGGAAGCTGACCGGGGGCGTTAACCGTTTCGTTTGCTTTCGCTGTACGCCATGACCTTCTCGCGCAGATCGACGGTGAAGGTATCAAACTCGGCTTGAGAAAGGGCGCGGGGATGGCTCATAACGATGAGCGCGTGGCCGTGGTTGGCCGCCTGATACGGCGGGTGAACGTGCGAAAAGCCGTTGGCGACGTAGCCGCAGCGCTCGTAAAAGCCCTTGCGGCGAATGGCGACGTCATCCGTGAGCGGGTCGATTTCCAGAATGATCGGCTTGTTCTTTTTCGCCAGTTCGGCGAGAATCAGCGTACCCAGACCGTGGTCGCGCATGGACGGCTCGACGCAGAAATGCTCCACATAGATATACGCGCCGAAATCCCAGTAGAGGATCAGACCGGCCAGCGCGCCATCCAGCAGGCAGAGATCGAAGTGATACAGCGGATCATTCATCACGGCCTGCTGATCCGGCCAGAGGCGCAATTCATGCGCGGGAAAGCTCCGGCGGTACAGCGCCATGGCGGCATCCATCAACGGGTTGCCTGCGTCGCGGCAGCGGCTAAAGGTCAATCCCATCCAAAAACCTCCTGCTCAATCTCACTTAATTTGATGACCAGTGTGCCGTCGATCATCCGACAGCAGTCCTCCGCCGGAAAGGCGGGCATGGCTTGCACATCATCCCGCGCGGCGAGCTGGCCGAGCGTAAAGGCATCCACAAGATTAAAGGGATAACCCATGACTTCCCACATGTACCACGTGTTTCCTTCGTCATCCACGGCGGCGTAATTGTTGCGGGCGACGTCCAGCGCGTCGAGCTTTTCAAAGCCCTCGTGCACGGCGGACACATCCGAATCCTCAATGGAGCCGACGAGCGCAACGGGCGTATTGCCGAGCTCAAATTCGGGTTCGGCCTCGGCACGGGCAATGACACGGGTCATCACGGACAGGGTAGAATCAAATTCCAGCGCTTTTTTCAGATAGACCTGATTGGCGAAGAGCGTCGTTCCCAGCAGCGCAACGCCGAGCGTGACGCTGCCGAGCCGATAGGCCAGATGGCGCTCGTCGATGGAAAACTCGAACGCGGCTTGCAGCAGAATGATGAGAAGCACATCCAGCAGGACATAGGGCATGCTGGTCTGGTCGGCAGGGAGCGTGGAAAAGGCAGGCAGATTGACCAGCAGCGGGAAGATGAGAAGCAGCAGAATCACCCCGGAAGCGCGCCCCTTCAAATGGGGCAGCCGTTTGAAAAGCGCGAACGCGCCGAGCGCAATCAACAATGCGTGGAGAACCGCGCCGACGTGCGTGTAAATGGTCAGCGGCTGAAAGAGCAGCCTGAACGGATACAGCCATGCGCCGACCAGCCCTTTGCCCGCCGGGACTTGCAGCGAGGCCTCAAGGTCGAGCCCGAAGCGACGCAGGAACAGCAGAAAGCCGCCGCCGTAGAGCGCCATGCCCAGCGCCGCGCACAGCAGCGCGTGAACGGCGCGGCGAAGGACGGCGCTGGGCGTTTCCTCATCATCGGACAGGAGCGACCGGAGCAGGCAGAGCGAGGTCAGGGAAAGGAAGAAGGCGAGTGCGCAGCGATCCAGCGCCTGCGCCCCGGCCAGAACAAGCGCGCCAAGCAGTGCACCCGCGCGAACGCGCAGACACAGCACGACTGCGCAGACCGCCAGCAGAACGGCGAGAAAGAGCGAATCCGCCGTGTGAATCGAACCGGCAAAGGCGGCCAACACGGACGGAGAAAGCGCCATTGCGCCGCTGAGCATTGCAATCAGATACGGCGAGGCGAGATTGAGCAGCCCGCAGATGAGCGCTGAGGCCAGAGAAAGATAGGCGGCGCTGAGCAGCCCGACCCAGAGCGGCGAGGCGATCGCCCCGCGGATGCGCCAGTAAATCGGGAGGAGGAACGCGCCGGAGGAAATCTGCGCGCTGCTGCCCTTGGCGGCATTGAGCATGACGGATGCGCCGGAATAGGTCAGATTCGTGAAGCAAAAGCCATGCGCGACAAGGATGAGCAGCAGCGTGAGAAACGCGGCGCTGCGAAGCGCTTTTGCGCTGGCGCGGGGAAAAACGGCGGAAAGAAGACGGCGCATAATCAAAAACTCCTTTGACGATCATCCTGAAAAGTTCCGAAAAAAACACGGCGAAAACCGAGTGAAAAAAGCGGAAGCAAGACAAATCAACCGACATATAAACGGGTTAAGGACGATTGTATCGGTCGGCGGCGCGCTTGTCAAGAGCCATTTCGACAAAACGCGCGGGTCAGGTCGTCAGATCATGTGTGCAGAGGGCATAAGGAAGGGCTGATTTCTTCCATAAGCGCCAAAATGTGCTCAAAATCGATGCGAAATTTCCTGCCGCGGTTGACATTAAATTGCCAGAAGGCTATAATAGAAAACGTGGAGAAATGTCTGCTTGCGACGATCCCTGCGCAGGCGGGCTTCTCACAGAGGCGTTAAACCTTGATTTACATAGGGAGGTTTTTACCAATGGCTAAGAAAATGACCGTTGACGGCAATACTGCTGTCAGCCACGTCGCTTATGCGTTCAGCGAAGTGGCAGCGATCTACCCGATCACCCCGTCTTCCCCGATGGCGGAAGTTGCGGATGACTGGGCTGCGCACGATCGCAAGAATCTCTTTGGTCAGACGGTCCGCATCGCGGAGATGCAGTCCGAAGCCGGCGCTGCCGGTGCCGTGCACGGCTCTCTGAAGGCCGGCGCGCTCACCACGACGTTCACCGCGTCTCAGGGCCTGCTGCTGATGATCCCGAACATGTACAAGATCGCCGGCGAGCTGCTGCCCTGCGTCTTCCATGTGAGCGCCCGTGCGCTGGCTTACCACGCGCTGTCTATCTTCGGCGACCACTCCGACGTGATGGCCTGCCGCCAGACCGGCTTTGCGATGCTGGCTTCCAACTCCGTTCAGGAGGCGGAGGACATGGCGCTCGTCGCCCATGTCGCCACGCTGAAGAGCTCCGTGCCGTTCCTGCACTTCTTCGACGGCTTCCGTACCTCTCACGAGATTCAGAAGATCGACGAGATCGCTTATGAGGACATGGCCAAGCTGCTCCCGGCCGAGAAGGTTGCCGAGTTCCGCGCCCGCGCGCTGAATCCGGATCACCCGACCCTTGGCGGCACCGCGCAGAACCCGGATATCTACTTCCAGGGCCGCGAGGCTGGCAACAAGTACTACAACGCCGTTCCGGCGATTGTGGAAGAGGTCATGGACGAGGTCGGCAAGATCACCGGCCGCCCGCACAAGCCGTTTGACTACGTCGGCGCTCCGGATGCGGAGTACGTCATCGTGGCGATGGGCTCCGGCTGCGACGTTGCGACCGAGGCTATCAACAAGCTCAACGAGATGGGCGAGAAGGTCGGTCTGGTGAGCGTTCACCTGTATCGTCCGTTCTGCACCAAGCGTTTCGTGGACGCCATCCCGGCGACCTGCAAGCGCATCGCCGTGCTCGACCGCACCAAGGAGTCCGGCTCCCTGGGCGAGCCACTCTACCTCGACGTCTGCACCGCCCTCATCGAGGAAGGCCGCAAGATCGAGGTCGTCGGCGGCCGCTACGGCCTGGGCTCCAAGGAGTTCACGCCGACCCACGTTAAGGCTGTGTTTGACAACCTCAAGCTCGACGCGCCGAAGAACCACTTCACCGTCGGCATTGTGGACGATGTGACCAATACCAGCCTGCCGACCGGCGAGATCTTCAACGCCGCTCCGGCCGGTGCGATCAGCTGCAAGTTCTATGGCCTTGGCTCTGACGGCACCGTCGGCGCGAACAAGAACTCCATCAAGATCATCGGCGACCACACCGATATGTATGCGCAGGCGTACTTCGCTTACGACTCCAAGAAGTCCGGCGGTCTGACGGTTTCTCACCTGCGCTTCGGCAAGACGCCGATCCAGTCTCCGTATCAGATCGACGCGGCGGACTTCACCGCCTGCCACAACCCGGCGTATGTGACGCAGTACGACATGCTCTCCACCCTGAAGGATGGCGGCACGTTCCTGCTCAACTGCCAGTGGAGCGACGAGGAGCTTGACGCGAACCTGCCGGCTTCCATGAAGCAGCAGCTCGCCAAGAAGCACATCAAGTTCTACGCCATCGACGCGATCGATCTGGCCGCGAAGGTTGGCATGGGCAACCGCATCAACACCATCATGCAGGCCGCGTTCTTCAAGCTGGCCGACGTCATCCCCTACGAGCAGGCTGACGAGTACATGAAGGCGTATGCCAAGAAGACCTACGGCAAGAAGGGCGACGCCGTCGTGCAGAAGAACTGGGCCGCGATTGATATCGCGATCTCCGGTCTGCGCGAGGTGAAGGTCCCGGCCGAGTGGGCCAACGCGACCACCGGCGCTGTTGCGATGCAGGTCAAGGGCGACGAGTACTACAAGAACTTCGTCAAGCCGATCCTCGCGCAGGAAGGCGACAAGCTGCCGGTTTCCGCGATTGCGGCTGACGGCGTTGTGCCGACCGGCACCACCAAGTACGAGAAGCGCGGCATCGCCGTGAAGGTTCCGGCTTGGGACGTGACCAAGTGCGTACAGTGCAACCTGTGCTCTCTGGTCTGCCCGCATGCCGCAATCCGTCCGTACCTCGTGGACGAGGGCACCGCTCCGGCTTCCTTCGTCACCAAGAAGGCGCTGGGCAAGCAGTTCGCCGGCAAGGCGTTCCGCATCCAGGTTTCTCCGCTCGACTGCACCGGCTGCGGCAACTGTATCGACGTGTGCCTGGGCAAGTGCCTGACCCTCGAGCCGCTGGCCGAGCAGAAGGCTGAAGAGGCGAACTGGGAGTACGCTCAGACGATCCCGGAGGTCGATTCCACGATCCTCAACAAGGCGAACGTCAAGGAGAGCCAGTTCCTCAAGCCGCTGTTTGAGTTCTCCGGCGCCTGCGCCGGCTGCGGCGAGACCCCGTACGTCAAGCTCGTTACCCAGCTCTTCGGCGACCGCATGATGGTGGCCAACGCGACGGGCTGCTCCTCCATCTATGGCGGCAGCGCTCCGACCGTTCCGTACACCAAGAACGAAAAGGGTCAGGGCCCGGCTTGGGCGAACTCCCTGTTCGAGGACAACGCTGAGTTCGGCTTCGGCATGAACCTGGCGACCACGCAGCGCCGCGCCAAGCTGGCTGAGCTCGTTACCGAGCTGGCTGGTCAGGTTGAGGGCGAAGCGAAGGAGACCTGCGAGGCTTGGCTGGCCGCGATGAACGACGGCGAGGCGAGCAAGGCTGCTTCCGCGAAGCTGGCTGCGCTTGTTGAGGGCTGCGACAGCGACCTCTGCAAGGAAATCGCGTCCATGAAGGACATGATGATCAAGAAGAGCCAGTGGATCTTCGGCGGCGACGGCTGGGCTTACGACATCGGCTACGGCGGAGTTGACCACGTGCTGGCGCAGGGCGAGGACGTCAACGTGCTCGTTCTGGACACCGAGGTGTACTCCAACACCGGCGGACAGGCTTCCAAGTCCACCCCGACCGGCTCCATTGCGAAGTTCGCTGCCTCCGGCAAGAAGACCCGCAAGAAGGATCTGGGCATGATGGCGATGTCTTATGGCTACGTGTACGTTGCGACCGTCGCCATGAGCGCGAACCCGGCTCAGCTCCTGAAGGCCATGAACGAGGCCGAGGCTTACCATGGCCCGTCCCTGATCATTGCCTACGCGCCGTGCATCAACCACGGCATCAACATGGCGCACGCGCAGATGGAAATCAAGCGCGCTGTGGCCTGCGGTTACTGGCCGCTGTACCGCTACAATCCGGAGCTCGCCGAGCAGGGCAAGAATCCGCTGATCGTGGACAGCAAGGATCCGACCGAAAACTATCAGGACTTCATCCGCGGCGAGGTTCGCTACGCCTCTCTGGCGAAGCTGTTCCCGGCCAAGGCTGAGGAAGCTTACAAGATCAACGAGGAAGACGCGAAGCGCCGTCTCGAGACCTACAAGAAGCTGGCCGCCGAGTAATTTCGGCTGCGCCGCCTGAGCGGTAAAAACAATCAAAGCCCCGTTCTTTTCCGCAGACGCGGAGGAGAACGGGGTTTTTGTATGCCGAAAAGCGCGCCAAACCCGCCCAAGCGTGTCAAAAATTGACGAAAAAGTTAAAAATGCTTGCAACTCTGTGACAAAAACTTTATAATGAGCGTATACCATGAATGAGTTATCCCCATGCCGAAACGGGCGGGGTTAAGGAGGGTTTTACGATGGCCAGAAACCGCGATTATGATGACGGCGACTTTGACCAGCCGAAGCGCAGCAGCCCCTATCAGGATATGGACGGCGACGAATATGACGACGATTACGCCGACGACTATGAGGACGAGGACGAATACGCCGCTTCAAGCGTGAAAAAGGGCGCGAGAAAGGGCGGCGGAAGCGCGGGCGGGACGGTGAAAATCCTCGGCGGCGTGATTGTGCTGCTGGTCGTGATTTTGATTGCGCTGGTTGTCGTGCGCGCGGTCATCACCAACAAGCGAAACGCGAACGACGGCGTGAAGCCGAGCGAATCCGTGAGCACGATTCCGGAGCAGACGACGAACCCCGCGCCGATCGTCTTTGGCCCGGTGGGCGACGCGACGGACGAGCCGACCGTAAGCGGCGGCGATGCGTACACCACGCCCGACAGCGACTGGAGCGCGGGCTTTGCGACCCCCGACATGGGCGGCGAGGACGCGAACGACCCCGTGCCGGATGACACGGGATACGACGAAACGGGCGATTTGGATATCGAAACGCCCGCGCCGGTGATTGCGACGGCTGAGCCGACGGCCACGCCGGACGTGACGGCGACGCCGCTGCCGATTATCCTGACCAACACGCCGACCCCGACGCCGGAACCGACGGCTACCCCGACGCCGTCGCCGAGCCCGACCCCCAGCCCCACGCCGGAGCCGAGCCCGACGCCTGTGGCCGAAATCGGGACGGGAACGGTGAACCGCGACGCCAAGCTGCGCGCGGATGCGGTCGCCAACGCGAAGGTGAAAAAGACCATCAAAAAGGGCGAAAGCGTCACCATTCACGAGGCGAAAAAGGATTCCACCGGCAAGCTCTGGTATTATCTGACCGTGGACGACAGCAAGGACGAGGGCTGGATGCGCGATTACGTCGTCACGACGAAGCAGAAGATTTCCGCCCCGACCCCGAGCGACACGGCGGAGGAAAGCGAGACGGGCGGAGAGGAGACGGCGGATTCGACCGAGACGAGCGCGAATCAGGAAGTGATCGCGACGGCGAAGACGAACCGCGCGGCCAATCTGCGCCAGACGATGGGCGGCAAGGTGCTTGTGCAGCTCAAAAAGGGCACAAAGGTCAACATTTACGAGCAGACGACGGACAAAAAGGGCAACGTCTGGTATAAGGCGCAGGCGCAGAACGGTGAGAAGGTCGGTTATCTGCGCGATTACGTGGTGACGCTGGACAAGGGCGCGAGCACGACGGGCTCAAGCGCTTCGACGGCCGCCGCAACGGAGGATTTGCAGGATCGCGAGGTCATCGGCAAGGCGACGACGAACCGCGCCGCGAACGTTCGCGAAGAGCCGCTGGCCAACGCGACGGTGGTTCGCCAGCTCGGCAACGGCATGGAGTTGCAGATTCTCGCCAAGTACGCGGGCGTGAAGGAAGAAACGTGGTACGAGGTTGTGACGGCCTCCGGCAAGACGCATGGCTTTGTGCGGGATTACGTCGTATATGTGACAAAGCTCGATAAGAACGCGCCGACGCTGACCTACGAGAAATAAGGGAATACAGTAAATGAGCAAATCTGGAATTTTGCACAGATTCCGATAACGGGCGCGCATCGCGCGCCCCTACAACGTTGCGAAAAAGCAGCCGCGCCATTGTGTGGTCATCCCCGTAGGGGCGCGCATCGCGCGCCCGCGTTTTGTGCAGAATTCACCTTTGTTCAATATTGGAGATACGAAAAAAGCAGGAGCCGCCGAACAGCTCCTGCTTTTTGCTTATTTCAACACAACATTCTTCGCGCCCAGCATATCCGAAAGGGTATCCACCAATTCCTGCGTGGGCGAAACGAAGAGATTCTGCGGGGCGCGCAGCTTTGCGCCCGTGCTTTCGATGTAGAGCACAACGGGCTTTCGACCCGAAAAACGCTGCAATATCGGCTGAACCATGCCGATGGCGCTGTCGCTGGGCAGGCGCAGATAGAGCGTATTGCCCGGTAAAAGCTGCTTGACGGCGGGGGAGAGCGCGCCGTTTTCGCTCATCTGGTCGAGCTCCGCGTCGGTATAGAGCGGCTCGACGGTGTCGAGCATCAGCTTCGGCTCCTCCTCCTCGCGGATGGAGAGGCGGCCGCTCAGCACCACGGCCGTATCGGGCATCAGCTCGGTGGAAACGCGCTCGAGCACCCGCGGAAAGACCAGCGCTTCGATGGTGCCGGTCAGATCCTCGAGCGTGGCGAACCCCATCAGGTTGCCCGCCTTGGTGGCCTTCTGCCGCACTTCGGTGAGCATGCCGCCCATGCGGACGCGCTGACCGTCGAAGGAAAGGCCGTGATCCGGCGATTCCAGCAGCTCGGTCAGGCGCGCGGTGTTCATATCCAGCGCGGACAGGGCTTTGGAATAATCGCCCAGCGGATGGCCGGAAATGTAAAGCCCGGTCACATTTTTTTCAAGGCTGAGCATCGTGCGGAGGTTGTATTCGGGGATGTCGGGCAGCGTGGGCTTCACCTCCTCGAGCAGGCCGTCGCCGAAGAGGGACATCTGCCCGACCACGTTGCTGCGGCGGCTCTTTGCCGCGCCGTCCAGCGCGCTTTCATACACGGCCATGAGCTGGGTGCGCCTTGCGCCGGTGCAATCCATCGCGCCGGAAAGAATCAGCGATTCGACGACGCGCTTGTTGACCTGCTCGGAATCCATTCGCTGGCAGAAATCGAAGATGTCCTTATACGGGCCGCCCTTGCGCCGCTGGGCGATGATGGAATCAATCGCCTTGTCGCCGCAGGATTTGATCGCGCCGAGGCCGAAACGGATGCCGCTCACGCCCTGCGCGTTCCGGCCGACGGAGAACTTGCGCACGCTCTGGTTGATATCCGGCGGGAGAAGCGGAATCCCGTGCTTGCGGCAATACTGCGAATACGCCGCGACCTTGCCGCTGTCGGAGGAGACGGAGTTGAGCAGGGCGGCGAAGAACTGCACCGGGTAATGGCGCTTGAGCCAGCCGGTGCGCACGGCGACAACGCCGTAGGCCGCCGCGTGGGATTTGTTGAAGGCATAGGAGGCGAAGGCCGTCATCTCGTCGAAAAGCTGGCTGGCGATTTCGGCGCTCACGCCGTTGCGCACACAGCCCGGCACGACGATCTGCCCGTCTTCCTCCAGACCGTGGATGAAGATTTCGCGCTCCTTGGCCATGACGTCGTGCTTCTTTTTCGCCATGGCACGCCGCACGAGGTCGCTTCGGCCATATGAATAGCCCGCAAGATCGCGCACAATCTGCATGACCTGCTCCTGATAGACCATGCAGCCGTAGGTGACGTCGAGAATCGGCTTGAGCTTGGGATGCAGGTAGTGAATCGCGCCGGGGTTGTTTTTGCCCTCGATATAGCGGGGGATGGAATCCATCGGGCCGGGGCGATAGAGCGAAATGGCGGCGATGATATCTTCAAAATTCTGCGGCTTCATGTTGGAAAGGAAGCTGCGCATGCCGCCGGATTCGAGCTGGAACACGCCGTCCGTCTCGCCCTCGGAGATCATATCGTACACGGCCTGATCGTCCAGCGGGATATCCTCGGCCTTCATATCCACGCCCGCGTCGCGCATGAGGTCGAGCGCGTCGCGGATGACGGTCAGCGTGCGCAGACCAAGGAAATCCATCTTGAGCAGGCCGAGCTTTTCGATGGTGCCCATCGGGAACTGGGTGGTGATGACCTCGTCGTTGCGCTGGAGCGGCACATAATCGGTGACGGGCTTGTCGGTGATGAGCACGCCCGCCGCATGGGTGGAGGCATGGCGGGGCAGACCCTCGAGCGCGCGGCTGGTGTCGATCAGCCGCTTGACGCGCGCATCCTCCTGATAGTTCTTTTTCAGCTCCGGCGAGATTTCCAGCGCACGCGCCAGCGTCATGTTCAGCTCAAAGGGAATCGACTTGGAGACCGCGTCCACCTCGGCATACGGATAGCCCAGCACGCGGCCGACGTCGCGCACGACGGCGCGGGCGCTCATCGTTCCGAAGGTGATGATCTGGCTGACATGATCCGCGCCGTAGCGGCGGGCGACGTAGTCAATGACCTCCTGACGGCGCTCGTAGCAGAAATCCACGTCGATATCCGGCATGGAGACGCGCTCCGGGTTGAGAAAGCGCTCGAACAGCAGGCTGTAGCGCAGCGGATCGAGCTGGGTGATATACATGCAGTAGGCGACGATGGAGCCTGCGCCGGAGCCGCGCCCCGGGCCGACGACGATCCCATGACTGCGGGCGTAGTTGATGAAATCCCACACGATCAGGAAGTAATCGACATAACCCATTTTGGAAATCACGCCGATTTCGTATTCCATGCGGTCGCGCGCCTCCTGCGTGACGGGCTGATAGCGCTCGGCCAGACCCTTTTCGCACAGGCGGCGGAACATCTGCTCGCTGGTTTCGCCCGCCTCGGTGGGGAAGCGGGGGAGCTTGGTTTCGCCAAAGACGAAATCGACATGGCAGCGCTTGGCGACTTCCTCCGTGCGTTCAATCGCGTCGGCGTATTCGGGGAAGACCCTGCGCATCTCATCCTCGCTCTTGACATACAGCTCGCGGGTTTCCATGCGCATGCGGTTGGTATCGTCGAGCGTCTTGCCGGTCTGGATGCACATGAGAACCTCCTGCGCGTCCGCGTCCTCCCGGCGGAGGTAGTGGCAGTCGTTCGTGGCCAGCAGGGGGATGCCCGTTTCGCGGCTGACCTGCACGAGCAGCGGGATGACGCGCTTTTCATCCTCCAGATCGTGATCCATGATTTCCACGAAATAGTTGCCCTTGCCGAAGATGCTTTCCATTTCGCGGGCGTGGGCGCAGGCTGATTCGAAATTGCCGTCGAGCAGCAGCCGGTCGAGCTTGCCGGATAGGCAGGCGCTCGACGCGATCAGCCCCTTGCTGTATTGCTTCAGCGTTGCCATATCGACGCGGGGGCGATAGTAGAAGCCGCGCGTCCAGCCCTCGCTGACCAGCTTGGTCAGGTTTTGATAGCCCTCCTGCGTTTCGCACAGCAGAATCAGGTGGTTCATGGCGCGCATGCCGTTGGCGGCGCTGCGGTCGTCCATGTTTTCGCAGACGTAGATTTCGCAGCCGATGACCGGGTGAATACCGCGTTTTTTCGCCTCGGTGTAAAAATCGACGACGCCGTACATCGCGCCGTGGTCGGTGATGGCGCAGGCGTCCATGCCCAGCTCCTTGACGCGGTCGAGCAGCGGCCCGATGCGGTTTGCGCCGTCCAGCAGGCTGTATTCCGTATGCAGATGAAGATGTGCGAAAGCCATGAAAACGCTCCTTGTCAGTTCTCTTGTGCGATGGGCGTAAAGGCGATGGTGGCCAGAATCGGCAGAACGTCGCCGGGACTCATGCGGGTTTCAAAGGTGAGCTGGATATCGCCGTCCCAGGTTTCATAGGTGTCCCACGTCTCCTCGCCGTTCTCGCGGTCAACCGTCGCGCGGTAGCAGATGAAGCGGCGGCCGCCGAACGTGCGCAGGCGAACGTCGGTCGCGCCCGCGTTCATGTAATAGGTGACGACGTCCTGCTCCCGGTGCTGCCTGAGGCTGTCGCCGGATTCGTTGGCGTAGCAGAAGAGATACAGTTCGCCGAGACTGCCGTAGACGCAGCCCGCGAACAGCGCGTTTCCGCCCTCCGCCGCGTTGTTCGTCGTGTAATCGTTCAGCGAAAAGTCGTCCGGAACGGTCAGGGTGAAGCCGTAAGCCGAAAAATCGACGGTCTGCCCGCCGGAGATGGGCGTGATGCGCTCGCTGTGTCGGTCGTATGCGTTCAGCCCCAGCGCAATGCCGCAGCCGACGACAAAACAGGCGATCAGCGCCAGAATATATTGAATCGTAGATTTTTTCATGCAAGCTCCTTTTTCAAACGCAAAATAAACCAATCTTATTGTAAACCCGGCGGGATAAACTGTCAAGCGCGCGGGCGGCGGGAAGCGAGGCCGATTCGCCGCGTTTGTTCGCCTTGCCAATTCGCCCCGCCCTGTGATACAATGAACGGGTTAAGAAGGATGCAAAGGGGGAAGAAACATGGCGTTTTGCGCGTTTGATGACAGCGCCGCGCTGTTTGATTCCACACCCGTGGAAAATATGTTCATCACCGAGTATATGCTCCGCGCGCCGGGCGATTTTGTGAAGGTATACCTTTACGCGCTGATGCTCTGCTATCATCCGTCGCCGCGCATGTCGCTCTCCGCCATGGCGAAGGATTTGGATATGCAGGAGGAGGATGTGGAGCGCGCGTTCAAATATTGGGCGCGGGACGGGCTGGTTCGTCAGGTCGGCGATAACCCCGTCTGCTTCACGCTCGCCAATTTGAAGCAGTTGACGCTGACGCGGGCGGAGAATCCGGGGGACAAGCTGTATAATGAAAAGTTTATCCGGGAGGCCGAGCGCATCCTCAAACGGACGCTTCTGCCGGAGGAGACCAACCTCATCAACGACTGGGTTCAAGTGTTCGAGCTGCCGGAAGAGGTCGTGCTGATGCTGCTCCAAATCGAGATGGAAAACAGCAGGGGGCGCGTCTCCATCAAGATTGCGGACAGGCGCGCGAAGGAATGGGCGCAGAGCGGCATCCGCACGGTGGACGACGTGGAGAAGGTCGTCGTCATGGGCAGAGAGCGCGAACAGCAGCTCCGCAGGCTGCTGGCGCGTCTGGGTCAGCGCCGCGCGCCGAGCGAGGACGAAAAGACGATGTACAAGACGTGGATCGACGAATGGGGCTTCACGCCCGAGGCCGTGCAGGAAGCCTGCCGCGAGACGACGAAGGGAACGCCGACCATGGCGTATCTCAATGGCATCCTGATGCGCCAGCACCAGCTCGGGCGGCACGAGGCCATCGCGCTGGAAACGGGCATGCAGAGCGAGCACGAGGCGCGCGGCTTTGCCCGCGAGGTATACGCCGGCCTGGGCGTGACGGGCAAAACGCCGACGCAGGATGATCTGGACGCGATTGAAACGTGGCACGAGCAGGGCGCGGGGAACGAGCTGATTCTGCTGGCTGTGAAGGCGGCGCACAGCAAATCCGGCGGCGGCAACATGGACGATGTGGACAGCTATTTGCAGGACTGGCGCAGACGCGGCCTGACCACGGCGGACGCCGTTCGCGCGGATTCGGCGCGAACGCGCATGCTCAACGGCCAGCTCCGCGAAATTTACGCGGCGGCGGGCATGGAAAAGCGCCCCAACGCGCCGGATCGCGATTTGCTTTGCCGCTGGGCGGGCGAAATGGGCATGACGCAGGAGCTGATTCTGCTTGCGGCGGAATACGCGCGCGGCGCGGGCTCCCCGATGATGCTCATCGGCAGGATTCTGCGGGATTGGAGCCGCGCGGGCATCGCGACGACAGAAGCCGCGCGGCAGGAGCACGAGAGCCATCTCCGCGAGGCGGGCAGGAGCGTGGCTGGTTCGACTGCACCGAGCGGACAGGGCGGATTCATCAAGCACAACTACACGCAGGATGATTATAAACGCATGGTCGTCAATCTGGACGACGAGGAGGACAACTGATGCTCAGCCGTGAAAATGTGATGCGCGAGGCGCTTTCGGAAATGGAAAACCAGCGCGCAAAAAATCTAAGCGAAGAAAAAAAGCGGCGCGACGAGGCGGAGCGGCGAAGCCCTGCGATTGCGGAACTGCTGGCCCGCCGTCAGAAGCTGTTGTTTTCCGGTATGCGGCAGGCGTTTGCGTCGCCCGAACAGGCGGCGAGGATTTCCGCGTCCATGAAGGATCAAATGGAGCGGATGAACGCCGACATTCGGCGGGAATTGGTGAAAAGCGGCCTGAGCGCGGATTATTTGCAGCCCGTCTACCGCTGCCCGCTCTGCAAGGACACGGGATATGTCGGCGAACCGGTGCACGAGCAATGCGTCTGCCTGAAGCGCGCCGTGCTCAATCGGCTCTATGACAACGACGGTTTGCAGGGACTGAAAACGCAGAATTTTGAAACCTTCGACGAAAACATCTTCCCGGATGTTCCGCTCGAGGGCAGAAAGGGCACACAGAGAACCTACATCCGCAAAATCCGACAGATTTGCGAACAATATGCCGATGCGTTTGAACCGGCAAGCGGAAAGGGCGTGCTGCTCTATGGCGCGTCGGGGCTGGGCAAGACGTTCCTGCTCAACTGCATGGCGCAGCGCGTGCTGGAACGGGGATATTCGGTTGTGGTCATTTCGGCCTATAAGCTGACGGAGACGCTGCGGCGCTATCTGTTCAACGGCGACGGCGCGGAACAGGTGCAGGATATTCTGACCTGCGACCTGCTGGCGATTGACGATCTGGGCAGCGAACCGATGATGCGCGGCGTGACGGTCGGCTCGATCTATCACGTCATCAGCGAGCGCCACAACGCATCGCGGCCGATGATTCTTTCCACCAACTGTTCGGTGCAGCAGCTCTACGAAAAATACGAGGATCGCATCGCGGCACGGCTTTGCGATCAGAGCCGAATGACGATCATTGAATTTATCGGCGAAGACGTTCGCCGCTTTGCGCATTAAACAGACTGCGGACGGACAACAAACTAAAAGAGGACGACCATCCATTCCGGATGAATCGTCCTCTTTTGGCGTATGGGAGATTGTGTAAACCGACGCTTTGCGGCCTTCGTCGAAGGTCAGACGGGCTCAACCCGCTTACATCAGCCCCGCTGCCTGAAGCTGACTGCGCAGGTTGCTCACCGCGCCTTCGAGCGACGTGTAATCAATCGGGGAGAGGGAGAGGAGCGTCTGCACCGCGCTGATGGCGGTATTGATCTGCCGGCGGGTATCGTTGGAGAGATCCGGCGCAGAGCCGACGAGCTGATACGCCGTATAGACCAGATTGCTCGCGTCGCTCACGATGTTTTGAAGATCGGAAGGCTGCTGTGCGGCGGTGTAGGCGTCGTGAATCTGGCAGATATGGTTGGCGATGTCGTTTGTGCTCTTGAGCGTGGCGAACTCGCCCAGATACTTGCGGATGGTGTCGCCGTAAGCGTCGATATAGTCATAGAGCGGATGGCCGCGCGGAATGAGCACGATGCCGCGCGTTTCCACCGAGTAGGACGGGCAGTAATCCGTCGCCAGCAGGCCGGATTCCGTGCAGACGGAAACGGATTTGTGCATGCTGCAATAAGCGGTCGGCACGCTGTCCGCGCTCCAATAATCGGTGATGGTCTTGTAACCGTTCACGTCGTTGTAGCAAGCGTCGGTCGCCAACTGCCCGCTCACGCCGCAGGTCGTCACGCGCACGAGGTTGTAATCGCTCGGCGTGCCGTCGATGATTTCGCGGGAATCGAGGTTCTTCGCCTTGTGGATTTTCTCCATGAAGGATTGCCAGAGCGGCGCGGCGGCGTTGCCGCCCGTCGCCTTGGAGGAGAGCGCCTTGTAGTTGTCGTGGCCGATCCAGACGGAGCCGGAATACCAGCCCGTCATGCCGGCGAAGAACACGCCCTTGCTGTCCGAGTTCGTGCCGGTCTTGCCCGCGACGACCTGCGAGGAAATCTTCGCCTTGGTGCCCGTGCCGCTCTGCACGGCCTCCTTGAGCATATCCACCACGAGATACGCCGTCGAGGGCTTGAACACCTGATGGCGATCCTGCTGCTGGTGCATATCCACCACGACGTTGCCGTTGCTGTCCACAATGCGGGAGAAGGAGAGCGGCTGCTGATACACGCCCTTGTTGGCGATGGTGCCGAAGGCGACGGCCATCTGCACCGGGGTGAGGCCGGAGGAGCCGAGCGCCAGACCGAACGGATCGGCATTGATGTTTTTATCGGGGATGCCCATCAGGTGCAGATATTCCACCGAACGGGACACGCCCACGTAGGTCATCAGAATCTGCGCCGCGGCGGTGTTATAGCTGTTGCGCAGCGCGCTGCGGAAGCTCTGCGGCCCCTTGTATCCGCCGCCGCCGTAGTTCTTCGGCCACGAATCCTTGCCGCTGGAATCCTTCCAGCCGGAAATCGGAACGGGCATGTTGTAGGCGATCGACGCGGGGGACGCGCCCAGATCAATGGCCGGGGCATACACAGTCAGCGGCTTGATGGAGGAACCGACGGGCATGGTCATGCCGCTGGCGCGGTTGAGCGTCTTGCGGGTGGTGGGCTTGTAGCGTCCGCCGACGATGGCCTTCAATTCGCCGGTGCGGTAGTCAAACACGCAGGCGGCGGCCTGCGGCTGCTCGATTTCGGTGTAGGTGCCGTCCGAATTGCGGGATTGATACACCTTATCGGACGGGTCGCGCAGGCGGGGATAGCTGCTCCAGTTCGCCAGCGTATCCTCCACGATTTCCTGAATTTCGGTGTCGAGGCAGAGGTAGACGCTGTAGCCGCCCGTGCGGAGCTTGTTTTCCATCGCGTAGCGGTTCGCGGAGGTATCTTCCAGCCCGTTGAGGTCGAGAAAGGTATCCACCACGTCGCTGATGGCGTATTCGACGTAGTGCGGATAGGCGTACATATCCGTCGAGGCGGGCGATTTTTCCAGCACGCTGGCCGTCGAGCGATCCAGCGCGGCGTTATACTGCTGGGCGGTAATCAGCCCGTTTTCGCGCATCTGCCGCAGCACGTAATCCGTGCGGTTGTTGGTGATGTCGGGCGTGCTGCTGCCCTCGGTGTTGCGGGTGTAGAAGTTGCTGCGCGGGTTGTAATAATTGGGGCTTCGGGTCAGCCCGGCGAGCATCGCACATTCGCGCAGGGTGAGCTGATCGAGCGACTTGCCGAAATAGCCGTAGGCCGCCACGCGCACGCCGTAATAGCTGCCGCCGAGGAAGATGGTGTTCAGATAGCTTTCCAGAATCTGCTTTTTGGTGTAGCGCGTCTCCAGCTCCATCGCCAGATACGCTTCCTGCAATTTGCGCTTGTAGGATTGCTCGCTGGAAAGCACGGTCTGCTTGATGAGCTGCTGGGTGATGGTCGAGCCGCCCTGCGTGGAGCCGCTGGTGAAGTTGGCGACCAGCGCGCCCACGATGCGCTTGACATCCACGCCGTTGTGCTCGTAAAAGCGCGCGTCCTCCACGGCGATAAAGGCGTTTTGAAGCATTTCCGGAATCTCGTCGATGGAGACCATGATGCGGTCTTCCGTGCCCTTGTAATCGGTGATGAGGTTCCCTTGGCTGTCGTATATAAAGGAAGTTTTATCCTGAGCATCCAGCGCGGCGAGATCGAGCGTCGGCGCGGTATCGACAAACGCCTTGGCGATGCCGACCACCGCGCCCAGAAGCGCAAGGGCGACGCACAAAGCGAGAACAAAGGACAGGCGAATGGTGGTCGCTGCGACGCTGAGCACGAAATTCGGCTTTTTGGTGCGCGCCTTGAAAATGGAGCGCGCACGCGGATGAACGGCGCGATTGGGCATGATTCTCCTCCTTGCCAACAGGGTAAAGCGCCCGGAAAGAAACAGGCGATACGATATTATACCACACATCCGGCTGTTTCGCATCAAAAACCGCAAAAGTTGCGGAAGAATAGCTTTTCCGAATCGGCCATAGGCTCAGAGGGAGGGGATGGGCGTGACGGAAAAGCAGCTCAAACGGTATTCCGCGCGGGTGCGCAGGCAGCGGCGGCTGAGGCGGCTGACGCTCGCGGCGCTGGCGCTGCTGGCGGTCTTTCTGCTGGTGGATCGGAATTTCCGGCCGCTGGTCTTCTCTCTGGCGGAGGCGAGGAGCGCCGCCATGGCGACGCGCGCGCTCAACGCCGCGCTGACGGAGGCGCTGGAGGACGGCGTGGACTACGACGATCTGATGAACGTGCGGATGGATGACGGTGGGCAGGTTTCGCTGCTTTCCGCGAACACCATGCGCATGAACGCGCTGGCGGAACGGGCGGGTGACGCGGCGCTGCGCAAGCTGGAAACCGTCAGCGCGCAGAAGGTCGATGTGCCGCTCGGCGCGGCGCTGGGGCTGACGCTGCTGGCGGGCAGCGGGCCGCGCATCCCGATTTCCATCGTGCCCGTCGGTTCGGTGCAGACCGATTTCGAAACGGAATTTGAGGCCTGCGGCATCAATCAGACGCGGCACAAGGTCTATTTGCAGCTATCGGCCAGCATCCGCATCGTCATTCCGACGGGGGCGAAGACGACGAACGTGACGGCCAACATGCTGGTGGCGGAATCCATCATCGTCGGCAAGGTGCCGGAGAGCTTCGTGGGATACAGGCTGAGCGAGGAGGAGCTGAACATGGCGCCGTAATTGCTTGCCTGTCGGCCGAAAGGATGATATAATACCTGAAAAGGCAGTTGGGGGATGCGGACGATGAAGGTGCTCGATCTGGATATGGATTTTTTTCTGACGGACGCCTGCCCGCTCGCCCCGCTGGGGGAAAGGCCGCCGGAAGACTGCGCCGAGCCGTACAGCGACGAGCAGGTGATCCGCTTTCTGGAGACGCAGTGCGGGCTGAGCCGCGCGCATCCCGTGCCGGGGATGATCTTTGACACGCACGACAAGGTGATGGATTTCTGGCTGGCGCGCATGCGGCGCGGCGAGCTGAGCGTGCCGTTCGACGTTGTGCACGTCGATACCCATTCCGACCTCGCGTTCGGTCCGCCGGGAACGGACTTCGTGCTCAAGGCGGTGCTGACCCGCAGACCCGACGCGCGCGTGGCGCTTGAAGCCTATCGCGCGGGAAAGAAACTCGACGAGGCGAATTATCTGCTCTTCGCGCTGGCCTTCCGCTGGATCAATCGGCTGACGTATGTGCGCAACCCGAAATCGCGTCAGGATATCCCCGGCCATCTGCTCGATTCGGATGGAAACATTCGCCTGTGCAGCGCCATTTCCGCGCTGATGGAGGGGACGAACGGCCGCGAGCCGACCGTTCCGTTCGAGGTCTTTGACGATTATACGCAGTTTCGCGAAACGGGCTACGATTTTGTGACGATGGCGCAGTCCCCGCGCTACGCGCCCGCCTCGGCCGACCGCATCATGCGGCTGCTGGAGCCGTATGTGATGAAAATCGACGGCTGACCCGCGAAAAAACGGCAAGAAACCAAGCGAAACGGAAAAAATCATCTTTTTTTCAAAAGAAGGGTTATAATTTCCATATTTGTACATAAAATGCAGTGTATAAAAAAGATCGTGTCGGATTGAACCTTTGAGGATTGCGTTTGAAGCCGCCCGGCGGAGAAAAATTCGGATTACAGGAGGGTGCCTAACATGGATACGGTACGTGTGGTCGTTGCGGACGACAATATACAGCTCAGGGATATGGTCGCGGAGTATTTGCAGGAGCAGAACGGCATTGAAGTGGTCGGCACGGCGGGCGACGGCGTGGAAACGCTGCGGCTGGTGACGGAGTGTGAGCCGGATGTTCTGGTCTGCGATCTGATTATGCCGCAGATGGACGGTTACGCCGTTCTGGAACGGCTTCAGGCGATGAAGCTGTCCAAGCAGCCGGGCGTGATTGCGCTGACGGCGCTGGGGCGCGACGATTTCATTTCCCGCGCGGTGAATCTCGGCGTGAACTATTATATGGTCAAGCCGTTTGATTTTATGATGCTCGCCCAGCGCGTGTATGAGGCGGCGGGGGAGAGCCTGCGCGCCGAAGCCATCAGTGCGAAGATGATTAAGCAGCAGGGCGGCAAAACGGGCGGCGAGACGCTGGAGGAGCGCATCGCGAACCTGTTTTTGACGGTCGGCATCCCGGCACACATCAAGGGCTATCAGTATCTGCGCGAGGCGGTGCGCATGGTGATGGATAACCCGGAGCTGATGGGGCGCATCACCAAGGAACTTTACCCCGGCATTGCCCACCGCTTTGGGACGACGTCCAGCAAGGTGGAACGCGCGATTCGCCACGCCATCGAGGTGGCGTGGAACCGCGGACGCATCGACGCGCTGGACGAGGCCTTCGGCAAGAACGTCTGCGCGCTGGACGATAAGCCGACCAACGGCGAGTTTATCGCGCTGGTCGCGGATCGGCTCGGCGCGGGGAAGAGCGCGTAAAAGGGATTTTCTGATGGAAAAATGATTGCTCGGTACGCAACGTGAGTCTGAAATTGAATAAAAAGAGCGAACGCACACGAAAATGCGTCCGCTCTTTTCATTTTTCCAGAAAAGTCTTAATGGTTAAGTCAATGCACTGTTGTTCATTTGAGGTGAGAGAACGAAAACGGTTTATGATATCTGCTTCGTAGGCATTTAAACGATAAACTTCTGTGTATTCGATACGGCGGCGGTCGGTCGTATGGCCGACAATAAAATCAATGGAGGTATTGAAATAATCGGCCATACGCTTGAGCACTGCAATTTCCGGTTCAATGTTGTGGTTTTCATATTTGTTAATAGAGGGCTGACTGACTTGAATCGCGTCGGCAAGCGCTTGCTGGCTGACGTGGTATTCCTTGCGAAGCAGTTTCAGATTGGGAAGCATGCTCATCCCCCCCTTTTTGATAAACAGTTTAACAACCTGATGGAATAATGTAAAAATCCTAAAGTGACTTGACAATAATTTAAGGGAATAATATAATGAGAAAAACCGGAAGGGATGATGGAAGTGGAATATGTAGGCGCAAAAGTAATAGCGGAACTGTGGGGATGGAAACAAAGCAAAGTAACCGCGTATTGCAGAGCTGGGAAAATTTACGGAGCGGAACAAGACAAAAAAGGATGTCCGTGGCGGATTCCGATTGACGCGTTGAAGCCGGATGAAAAAGAAGGGAGAAAAGCGAAATGAAAAGGGGATTTTTTGCGGCAGTTTTGTGCGGATTGACGCTCTTTACGTGTGCAGCACAGGCAGAAACTAGCGGACAGTACACATATCAAATCGACGAGAACGGGACGGTTTCCATTACAGATTTTAGTTGGAAGGAAGATCAGAAGGATATCTATATTCCTGATATTCTTGGAGGCTATCGCGTAACGGCTATTGGCGAAAAGGCTTTTGCAAGAATGGCTGACGAGCTTTCTGATGAAACGATAAATGTAGTGGTGCCAAATGGAATTAAGTCGATTGGCGAAAAGGCATTTATGAACGCACCTGTTTCCGGCGTTAGCATTCCTGCAAGTGTGCAGCAAATTGGCGACGGCGCTTTTGCAAATTGTCCGATTTCACAATTTATCCTTGAATCGGGAAATGCGATGTATGCGACGATTGACGGTGTTTTATATAATAAGATGACTAAGACGCTTGCCGCATGGCCTCGTGAAAAACGGGAAGGCAGTGTGCCGGAAGGAATTGTCGAAATAGGCAATTATGCTGTCTATGGGGATACTCAGATTCAAGGATGGATTGATCAAGGATGGATTGATTTAACTAACTTTATACCCAGCACAGTTAAAAAAATTGGAAATTATGCATTTGCAAAGAATAAAGCAAAAGTTAGTTCGTTTTACGATATAAAGGCCGCAAACTTTGGCGAAAATGTCAAGGAAATAGGGGAAGGAGCTTTTCAATATTGTAATCTCCAAGTTGCAAATCCAATGGGACGCGACGATATGATAATAGGGAATGGGGCCTTTGAAGGTGTAGATTTCCTTACTTTGGATGATAATTATGTATGGGAAGGAACACTAAAAGCGCGGAAGATAGGAGATCGAGCTTTTGCATATTCACTTTTGGATGTAACTTTAGACGATGGGATTATTGAAATTGGCGAAAGCGCTTTTGTGTGCAATACCAATAGGATGAAGATAAGAATAACGACAAATTCAAAACTTGAAAAAATTGGTAAAAGCGCATTTCAGTATAGTGAAGAGCGAGGCTATCAATTTGGAAGCGTCCTTCCGAATGACAGAGAAACCTTCGTCACGCCGCGAAAGGTGAAGGATTTGTCAGATTATTCTTTTTCACATGCATTTAAAATAATAAATAGCGAAAATTATAATGAAAGCTTTACTCAATGCAGAAAAATTGAAGTAAGCGAAGGAACAGAACGTATTGGAAATTACACGTTTGAAAAAAATGTGTTGATAGAAAGTGTAACCCTGCCGTCTACACTGACGGAAATTGGAGAGGGCGCGTTCCAAGAGTGCCCCGCTTTGACTTCGATTTCCATTCCGTCCAGCGTGAAGAAAATTGGCGATGGCGCATTTGACAGATCGACCATCACGCTGGAAGTTGAACAGGACTCCTACGCAGCGCTTTGGGCTTCCGAAAACGGATACAAATATCGGTATCAGGGCGTGACCGAAGATACCAGCTGGCTGAATCCATAAAATAATATTTTTTTAGAAGCGAACGCACGGAAAAAGCGTTCGCCTTTTTATTATGAAGGATGAAGAAAAATGGCCGACGCGGGCGCATCCTGCCGTTTACAGCGAATCCCATCGCTTTTTTTGTCCGTAAGCCTTGCCAATTTCGCGGTTAGAGGGTACAATAGACAATGTGTAGATAGGAGTATGAGCATGCAGGAAACGTTTGTCGGCCGCCTACGGGGAGCGTGCGCCGTTTTGCCGGGCAGTCATGTGCTGGTTGCGGTCAGCGGCGGCGCGGATTCGACGGCGCTGCTTTGTTTTTTCTGCGAAATTCGGGAAACATACCCGATTTCCGTCTCCTGCGCACATGTGGAGCACGGTATTCGCGGCGCGGCCTCGGAGGAGGACATGCGCTTTGTGAAAGCGCTGTGCGAACAAAAGAACGTTCCGTTTTACGGCGGACGGGTTGACGCGCCGGGTTACGCGCAGGCGCACGGGTGCGGCCTTGAGGAAGCGGCCAGAGCGCTGCGCTACGATTTTCTTGAGAAGACGGCGGAGGCCGTCGGCGCGGACGCAATCGCGTTGGCGCATCATCGGGGGGATCAGGCGGAGACCGTGCTGCTTCATGCGGCGCGGGGGAGCGATATCCGCGGGCTTTGCGCGATGCGCTGGCGGCGGGGGAAGCTCGTTCGTCCGCTGCTGGACGCGGAGCCAGAGGCGCTGCGCGCGTATCTGCGGCGCATCGGTCAGCCGTGGCGCGAGGACGAAACCAACGCCTGCGAGGATTACGCGAGAAACCGGATTCGCCGTTCGGCGCTGCCTGCGCTGGCGGCGGCTTATCCCGACGCGCAGGGGGCGCTTGCGCGGCTGGCCGCATCGGCGCAGCGGGATGAGGATTACTTTGCCAAGCGGCTTGACGAGCTGGGGCTCGGCACGCCGCTGAAGCTGGTCAACGGCGCGTGTCTGCCGAGGGAAAAGCTCGAGGGGCTGCATCCGGCGCTGGCCGGTCGGGCGCTGGTCGGGCTGATTGAGCGCGCGGGCGCGCCGACGCAGAGCGCACAGACGGTCTCGCAGCTGCTGGACGGTCTGCCGGGGCGGGGCGCGATGAACCTCTCCGGGGGCGCTCGGGCAGAGATCGGCGCGCGGTATGTCGCCATCCTCCGCGCTGAGCAAGCTGTCGCGGAAACGCCGCTCAACCTGTCGGGGGCGACCGAAACGCCGTTTGGCACGTTCATCGTCCGCCGAGCCGAACCGGGGGAGACGGGCGACGGCGTACACAGCCAGACCGTAGACGCAGACCGATTGGCGGGCGCAGTGATTGCGCCGTGGCAAAGCGGCGAGGCGATGACGCCGTTCGGGGCGAAAAGCCCGGTGCGGATGAAGAAGCTGCTGGAAGACGTGGAGCACGCGCTGCGCAGAAGCGTGCCCGTGCTCAAAAACGGAGAAAACACATTGCTATGGATGCCGGGCGTTCGTCCGGCTGAGATATGCCGCGGCGGGGGCGGAAACCGCGTGCTGATTGCGTTTGTCAATCGGTTCGAAGGCGATTTTCGCTCGGCGGCGGCAAACCAATATTTCAATTCAGGGGGAACAAAAGCATGAATGAGCAAAGAAAAATGTATGCCGATCTGAAGGATGAACTGCTGATTACGCGCGACCAGATTGCGGTGCGTGTCAAGGAAATGGGCGCGGAAATCACGCGCGACTTTGAAGGCAAGGATCTGACTGTGATCTGCATCCTCAAGGGTGCGGTGGTGTTTTTCGTGGATCTGATCCGCGAAATCGACCTGCCGATGACGATGGATTTCATGGCGATTTCCAGTTATGGCAGCGCGACCAAGTCCTCCGGCGTGGTGCGCATCCTCAAGGATCTGGACAAGCCGATCAACGGCAAGGATGTGCTCATCATCGAGGACATCGTCGATTCCGGCATGACGCTCTCCTTCCTCAAGGAGAATCTGCTCAGCCGCGGCGCGGCCTCGCTGCATATCGCCACGCTGCTGGATAAGCCGGAGCGCCGCCGCGTGCCGCTGCATGTGGATTATTCCGGCTTCACGATTCCGGATGAATTCGTCGTCGGTTACGGCCTCGATTACGCGGAAAAGTATCGCAATCTGCCGGACATCGGCGTGCTGCGCCCGGAAATCTATGAATAATACGCTTTCGCCGCGGCGCAGGCCGCGTCAACTGGAGGTTCCCATTGAAAAAATCATATAAGGGCTTTCCGATTTACGCGCTGATTATCATCGGCGTGCTGATTGCGACGCAGCTTTTCTCCTCGTCGTTCAGCAGCCAGCGCGGGCAGAAAATCGAGGCGGCCAAGCTGTTTGAATATATCGACAGCGGTGTGATCGACGCCGTCGCGCTGGAAAGCAGCACGGCCTACGCGCACATGAAGGCGAGCTCCATTCCGCTTTCCGCGTTTTCCAATGCGGCGTATGATTTCAGCGCCGTCATTTCGCGGGATACGTTTGTGGAGACCTGCCGCCAGCTTGCCGCCAGAAAAGCGGGCAAGCCGCTGGAGGACATCACGGAGATTGACCTCGGGTTTGACCTGATCTATCTGCCGCAGCCCGCGACGCCGTGGCTGCTGGATATGCTGCCGTATATCATTATGACCGTCGGTCTGATGGTGTTCTGGCTGATGATGATGCGCCAGCAGGGCGGAGGCGGCGGCAAAATGATGACCTTCGGCCACAGCCCGGCGCGCGTGTTCGAGCCGGACGGCAACCGCATCACCTTTGCGGACGTTGCCGGCGCGGTGGAAGAGAAGGAAGAAATGCAGGAACTGGTCGAGTTCCTCAAGAACCCGCGCCGGTTTACGGCGGTCGGCGCGCGGATTCCCAAGGGCGTGCTGCTCGTCGGCCCGCCCGGCACGGGCAAAACGCTGCTGGCCAAGGCCGTCGCGGGCGAGGCGGGCGTGCCGTTCATGTCCATCTCCGGTTCGGATTTTGTGGAGATGTTTGTCGGCGTGGGCGCGAGCCGCGTTCGCGACCTGTTCGATCAGGCGAAGAAGCACGCGCCGTGCATCGTCTTCATTGACGAAATCGACGCGGTGGGCCGCAGGCGCGGCGCGGGCATGGGCGGCGGCCACGACGAGCGCGAGCAGACGCTCAACCAGCTTCTCGTCGAGATGGACGGTTTTGCGGTGAACGAGGGCGTGATCGTGCTGGCGGCGACGAACCGCAAGGATATTCTCGACCCGGCGCTGCTGCGTCCCGGTCGGTTTGACCGGCAGATCACCGTCGGCTACCCCGACGTGCGCGGCCGCGAGGCGATTCTGCGCGTCCACGCGAAGGAGAAGCCGCTGGCGGATGACGTCGATCTGGCGAACATCGCCAAGCGCACGCCGTATTTCGCGGGCGCGGATCTGGAAAACATTATGAACGAGGCCGCGATTCTCTGCGCGCGCGAGGGCAAGGAGAAGATCACCATGCGCCACCTGAACGACGCGATTGAGCGCGTGCAGATGGGGCCGGAAAAGAAGAGCCATATCGTCAGCGACGAGGACAAGCGCCTTGTCGCCTGCCACGAGGCGGGTCACGCGATTGTCGGCGAGCTGCTGGGCGGCTGCGACGACGTGCATCTGGTGACGATCATGCCGCGCGGCGGGAGCGGCGGCCACACGCTGCTGCTGCCGGACAAGGAGAGCGATTTCACCACCCGCACGCAGCTTCTGGACTTTGTGGCGATGGCGCTGGGCGGCTATGCGGCCGAAACGCTCGTCATGGGGCAGATGTCCACCGGCGCGAGCAGCGACTTGCAGCGCGCGACCGATATCTGCCGCCGGATGGTGACGCAGTACGGCATGAGCGACGACATGGGGCCGATCTATCTCGGCGGCGACCACGACGAGGTGTTCCTGGCGCGGGATTACGGCCAGCAGAGCCGCACGTACAGCGAGGACGTCGCGGCGCGGATCGACGCGGAGGTGCAGCGCAAGATGAACGACGCGCTCGCCCGCGCGACGGCGATTCTCAAGGAGCATCGCGCGCAGCTCGACGGCCTCTCCGACCTGCTGGTGGAGAAGGAGACGATCGACCGCGCGGAGTTCGTGGCCTTCCTCAAGGGCGAACCCTGCCCCGAAAAGAAGGAAGAAAACGTGCTCAGGGAGCCGGAACAGGTTTAACAGACAGGCGGGAGCTGTCAAGCTAAAAAGACCGATATTTCAAAAAATCAAGTATTTGCGCCCGAAGGTTTCCAAAGAGGTTTTCGGTTGTTGCTGCCAGTGGCAGAAACAAACAAACGAAAACGGAAAGCCCTTTGGTGGGGCGGTGGGGCAAAGCCCCATATCCCAAAATGCTTAGACATTGTTTCTTGAAATGTTCGGTTTAAGCCTGACAGCCCCTGCTTTTCCCTATCGCGCGGCAAAACTGCGCGACACGGAAAGGCATGACCATGGGAGGAACGACATGAAAGCGGATTTGCACCTTCATTCCACCGCGTCGGACGGGACGCTCGAACCGGGCGAGCTGGTCGCGCTGGCGGCGGAACAGGGCTTTACCCATCTGGCGCTGACGGATCACGACAGCGTGGACGGGCTTGCGCGCGCGACGGACGCGGCGCGGGATTGCGGCGTGACGCTGATCCCCGGCGTGGAGCTGAGCTGCGGCGCACAGAAGGAGATTCACATCCTCGGTTACGGGTTTGATCCATACGACGAGCGGGTGCTGGAATTCTGCCGCACACGCACGATGGAGCGCCAGGAGCGCGCGGCGAAGATGGTGCGTCAGCTTTGCGAAAACGGCGTGGAGATTTCGCTGGATCGCGTGATGGAGCTGGCGCGCGGCGTGGTGGCGAGGCCGCACGTGGCGCGCGTGCTGGTGGAGGCGGGCTACGCCAACTCGGTGAGCAGCGCGTTTGACAAGTATCTGCTGCCGGGAAAATGCGGCTACGTGCCCAAGGCGGAGGTGAAGGTCGCGGAGGCGGCTAAGCTGATTGCGGGCGCGGGCGGCGTCGCCGTTCTGGCGCATCCGATGGAATTGAAGATGGGCGAGATGACGCTCGAATCGCTCGTGCACGAGTGGCACGGGCAGGGGCTCGCGGGGATCGAAGTATATCATCCGAGCGCGGCGAACAACAGCCTGCCGTTCCTGCTGCATTTGGCCGAGCAGGAGGGGATGCTCGTGACCGGTGGCAGCGATTTCCACGGGCCGCAGGTTCGCCAGAGCTGCATCGGCGATGGGCTTGACCGCTGGACGACGGCGGAGGCGGACGTTCAAAAGCTGCTGAACCGAATCGGGCTTTGATGGGGCTTGAACAGAGCTTGAATCGGGCTTGAATGGAGCTTTTGCGGAACGGTGAAATGAAACCACACGGATACGCATAATATAGAATCAAAGGCGAGGTGATCGAATTGCCGACGATGACACAGGCGGGCTACACGCCCCCGCAGAAAAGCGCGCCGACGCGGGCGAACCCGCCGGGAAAGCCGAAAAAACCGAAGAAAAACAGAAAACAGAAAAAGGGAATCGGCGCGGCCGGCATTGTTTCGCTGGTGATCTTTCTGATTGCGGTGCTGATCGGCTCCTGCGCGCTGTTTCTGTATGCGCAGACCGCGCCATACAGCGACACGTTTTTGCCGGGAACGACGGTTTCCGGCTATGCGCTTGGCGGGTTGACGGCGCAGGAGGGGGCGGCAGCGCTGGCGATGCTGACCGACGACGCGGTTGACGCATGGCGGTATACGCTGACGTGGGGCGACCAAACCTATACGCTGGACAGCGCGGCGATTTCGCTTTCCGTCGATGTCGCCGCGACGCTCGATCCGCTCTGGCAGATCGGACGCGACGGGAATATGCTCACGCGGTATCTGGCGATGCTGTCCCTTCGCGGGGACGGACGCGCGGAAAAGCCGGTGCTGACGTATGACATGAATGCGGCGGATGCGTTTTTGAGCGATATCAAGGCGCAGGTTGACCGCGCCAGCGTGGATGCGACCGTGACCTATGTGCAGGGCAACAGCGAGCCGTTCCGCTTTACGGATGAGCAGACCGGGCTGGAATTGGACACAGACGCCATCCGCGCGCGGATGGAAGCGGCCATTTTGAGCCTGTCGCCGGGGACGGAAGCGCTTCAGCCGAAGGAGATTTCGCCCAATGTCTACCGCGCGGAGCTTGAAAACGCGACGGTGCTGCGCGCGAGGGTGGTCATGCCGCTTTCCGGCAGCGCGGCGGCGCAGGAGAACGCGGCGCTGGCGGCGGCGCAGTTCCAGAACGTGCGGCTTGAAGCGGGCGAGCGCCTTTCCTTCAACCAGACCGTCGGTCTGCGCACAGATGAATCCGGCTACGTGCAGGCGGAAGAACCGGCCTACGGGCAGGATATCTCCGGCATCGGCGGCGGCGTCTGTCAGGTGTCCACGGCGCTGTATCGTCTGGCGCTGCTCGGCGGACTGGAGGTTGCGGAGCGCAGCGCGGCGGTCTATCCCGTTCCCTATTGCGAGGCGGGGCAGGAGGCGGCAGTCTCCGATCAGGGGCTGGATCTGGTCTTTGTCAACAATACGCAGACGCCGCTGTTTCTGACGGCGCGCGTTTACGGCACGGACGACGGACAGACGATGGAGCTTCAGCTCATCGGCCAGCCGACGGACGGTCGGTTTGCGCTTGAAAGCGAAATAGAGACGATCGACGCGCCGGATGAGCCCGTCTATGTGCGCGACAGCGAGGGACGCTACGCGACGTATACCGACGAGCGCATACCCGTGGGCGAGGCGATGCCCGGCTATCGCGCGACGGTGAAGCGGATCAATGAAAGCACGGGGCAGACCGAGATCATCTCGGAGGATACATACGACGCGGCGGCGCAGATCGTCTACGTCGGCGTTCAGCGAAGGGATTAAGGAAAAAACAAATCAAATATACAGGGAGGAAAACAACATGGAAAAGGTTTGCTTTAAGACGAAAAAGGGCCCGGCGGCGCTCGGACCGTATTCCACGGCGACGATTTACGGCGGCGTGATTTACCTGAGCGGCATGATCGGCGTGAACCCGCAGACCGGCAAGGCGCCGGAGGGCGGCACGCTGGCGCAGGCGGCGCAGGCGTTTGAAAACATCAAAACCGTGCTCGGCGAGCTGGGCGCGGACACGGCCGATGTGCTCAAGACGACGGTTTATCTGACCAACATGGCGGATTTCGGCGAGGTCAACAAGCTCTACGCCGAGGTGTTCGGCCCGGATTATCCGGCGAGAACCTGCGTGGAGGTTTCCGCGCTGCCGATGGGGCTTTCCATCGAGGTGGAGTGCATCGCCCGCGCTAAGTAAACCATGAAAAAAGCGTCCAAGGCGAAACAGACCGCTCGTCTGTTTTGCCTCGGACGTTTGCTGCAAAAGGGGAAAACGCGCCCGGCTTTTATTTCGGCTCTTACGACGACGGATGTGAAAACGGAGCGTTTCGCATGCGGCGAGCGCCGCGTGTGTCAGAAAAAAGGAGGCGTCCCACTGTGAGAGAGAGCTTTTCTCCGCAGGAAATCCGCTATTTGAAGCTGCTGCGCAAGCAGTATCGAACCATTCAGGAGGCGTCCGCCGAGGTGGCGCATCTTCGCGCCGTGCTGCGCCTGCCCAAGGGCACCGAGCATTTCCTTTCGGATCTTCACGGCGAGCACGCCGCCTTCCTGCATATTCTGCATAACGCGAGCGGCGTCATCAAGCGCAAGATCAACGACCTATACGGCGATATCCTGTCCAGCCACGAGCGGGATATGCTCTCCACGCTGATCTATTACCCGGACGAGAAGCTGGCGCTGCTCAAAAAGCAGGGGATTGTCAATGCGGAATGGTATCGGCTGACGATCTATCGGCTGCTCGAGGTCTGCCGGATGTGCTCGGTGAAATACACCCGCAAGCGCGTGCGCGACGCGATGCCCAGAGGGATGGGCGCGCTGATGGAGGAAATGCTGCTCAGCGACAACACGCCGGACAAGGAGGGCTATTACCGCGAGGTGATGCAATCCATACTGGAAACCGGGCAGTCCGACGCGATGATTATCGCGCTCAGCGGCGTGATTCAGGCGCTGGCCATCGACAGGCTGCACATTATCGGCGATATCTTTGACCGCGGGCCGCGCGCCGATCTGATTATGGACGCGCTGGAAAACTACCATCAGGTCGATGTGCAGTGGGGCAACCACGACATCGCGTGGATGGGCGCGGCGGCGCTCTCGGAGGCCTGCATCGCGCAGGTGATCGTGACCTCCGTGAAATACGGCAATCTGGAAACGCTCGAGGTCGGCTACGGCATTTCGCTGCGCCCGCTGGCGACGCTGGCCGCCGCCTGCTATGCGGATGACCCGTGCGAGGCGTTTTTGCCGCGCGACAACGGCGAGGAGCTGCACGAGGACGAGATGGAGCTGGCGCGCATGCACAAGGCTGCCGCCATTCTGCAATTCAAGCTCGAAGGGCAGCTGCTCAGCCGCCATCCGGAATACCGCATGGAGAGCCGTCGGATTCTGCACCACATTGATTTTGAAAACAGGACGGTGGAGATCGACGGAAAGGCGTATCCGCTGCGAAGCTGCGCGTTCCCGACGATTGACCCCGCTGATCCGTATGCGCTCACGCCGCTTGAACGCGAGGTGATGGAGCGCATGGTGCTGGAATTTGCCCATTCCGAAAAGCTCCAGCGGCATGTTCAGTTTTTATACAGCGCGGGCGGCATGTACCTGCGCTGCAACGGCAATCTGCTCTACCACGGCTGCATCCCGATGGAGAAAAACGGCGATTTCGCGGCGGTTCCCGTCCATACGGACGAGGCGCTGCGCGGGCGCGAAGCGATTGACGCGGCGGACGTCAAGGCGCGCCAGGGCTATTTCTCCACGCCGGGCACGCTGGAGCGCGAGGACGGGCAGGACTTTCTGTGGTATCTGGGCAGCGGCCCCAATTCGCCGCTGTTCGGCAAGGACAAGATGGCGACGTTCGAGCGCTATTTCGTCGCGGACAAGACGACGCACGTTGAAAACAAAAACCCCTATTACGATTTCCAGAACGACGAGCAGACCGCGCTGCGGATTCTCGGCGAATTCGGCTTATCCGATTCGGGGTTCATCATCAACGGCCATGTGCCGGTCAAGCTCGGTCAGGGCGAAAGCCCGATTCGCGCCGGAGGCCGCCTGCTCGTCATCGACGGCGGCTTATCCCGCGCGTATCAGCCGGTGACGGGCATCGCGGGGTACACGCTCATATTCACCTCGCACGAATTGAATCTGGTCGCGCACCAGCCGTTTGAATCGACGGCGGCGGCGATTTCCGCCGAGCAGGACATTCATTCCGTGCAGAGCCTGGTCAAGCGGATGCCGCATCGCCTGCTGATCGACGACACGGACGACGGCGAGGATCTGCGCTGCCGCATTGACGACCTGATGCGGCTGATTACGGCTTATCGAAAGGGCGTTATCAAGGAAGCGCGCAGCTGATGCGGCCTTCTGGCGCAAAGCGCGAGTCGGCGGAAGTTGGCTTTTCGAACGCGCTGCGCCCGAAGAATCATTTGGTCAAGGCTCTGGCTCATAAACAGCAGATTGTCGTCATCGACGCAGAGATATGCGTTTTCCAGCTGGGAACGCTGGAAGGAAAGCGTATAAAGTGGCGGCATAAAGTGCTCCTCTCTGAAACGGATGGGAATGTGCAATCGGCCGCGCCAGGCCGGCCTTTACGGCCAGGCGGGCGCGGCGGGAGCCGATGCGGCGCATGTTCCTGATGGAGTACATGTATGATAACAGACTTCGGGGAGTGGCTCAACCGAAACCTTTGTCGAACAGGGTCGAACGGAAGAATTTGGCCGTTTTACAAAAAATGGGGCTGAAATCATCCCATAAATCATTCAAAAAAATAAAGGAGGCCGAGCGGGTTGGAATCTACGAGAATGCACGGCGGCGAGGAATGCGGCGCTTATCTGCGCGCGGCAAAGCACCCGGCGCTCATCGTCTTTGATCTGGATGGAACGATTGCGGACAGCCGCGATATGGCGCGCGAAAGCTATAAGCGCGTGTTTGCGATGATGGGGTACGGCATGATTACCGACGAGCTGGCGGACAGCTTCAACGGGCCGGACGCGGACGAGGTCTGCCGCGTGATGGGCATTGGGCCGGACAGGCGCGAGCTGTACGATAAGCTGGTCGATCAGAACGACGTGGAGCTGATGAGCACGATGGGGCGCATGTTCCCCGGCACGATTCGGATGCTTGACGAGCTGGCGCCCCACGCGACGCTGGCCATCTTGACCAACGGAAGCCAGCGATACTGCGAGGCCTGCATCGAAACCTTCGCGCTTTCGCCGTATATCGCGCTGCACAGCGGCTTTGTCAGCGGCGTGACCAAGGCGCAGCGAATCCGCCAGTGGCAGGGCGAAACGGGCGCGACGATTGTGATTGTCGTCGGTGACCGCGTGACGGATATCGAAAACGCGCGCGCGGCGGGCGCTTACGCCATCGGCGTGACCTACGGCATGGGCGACCGGGAAGAACTGGCCGGGGCAGATTGCCTGTGCGACACGCCGCAGGAGGTTGCGGCCTGCTGCATGCGCTTGATCGACGCGCAATGAGCGGTTGCTTTTTTCCCCGCCACGCGGTACAATAAGAGGCAGGTTTTGCCGCCGACCGGGCGAGCAGGCATGTGCAGAGCAGAGGAGGACATTCCCATGGATAAAAAGAATAAGGCGGTTGTCACCGTCGTTGGCAACGATACCATCGGCATTATCGCCCGTGTGAGCGCGGCGCTGGCCGCGCACAACGCGAACATCTTGGATATCTCTCAGACGGTGCTTTCCGGCATGTTCAACATGATGATGATCGTGGATGTTTCGCTCAGCGATTTTGACACGCTCTCCGCGGCGCTTTCCGCGCTGGGCGCGGAGCTCGGGCTTCAGGTTCGGATTCAGCGCAGCGAAATCTTCGACGCGATGCACCGCATCTGATGGAGGAACGAGATGATCAATACATCTGAAATTTTGCAGACGGTGCGGATGATTACCGAGGAAAAGCTCGATATCCGCACGATTACGATGGGCATTTCGCTCTATGACTGTGTGCATCCGGATCGGGATATTCTCTATCGGAACGTCTACGACCGCATCACCACGCAGGCGAAGGATCTGGTCAGGACGGGCGAGGCGCTGGAACGCGAGTTCGGTATTCCGATTGTCAATAAGCGCATTTCTGTCACGCCCGCGAGCCTTGTGGCGGCGGCCTGCGGCGATCCCGTGGTGGTTGCGCGCGCGATGGACGCCGCGGCGAAGGAGACGGGCGTGAACTACATCGGCGGCTACACCGCGCTGGTGCAGAAGGGCATGACTGCCTCGGATCGCGCGCTGATCGCGTCCCTGCCGGAGGCACTCTCCACGACGGAGCGCGTCTGCTCGTCGGTCAACGTGGCGTCCACGCGCGCGGGCATTGACATGGACGCGGTTCGCCTGTGCGGGCAGGCGGTGAAGGATATCGCCGCCGCGACGGCGGACACGGACGCTTCCGGCTGCATGAAGCTGGTCGTCTTTGCCAACGCCGTGGAGGATAACCCGTTTATGGCGGGCGCGTTCCACGGGCCGGGCGAGGGCGACTGCTGCATCAACGTGGGCATTTCCGGCCCCGGCGTGGTCAAGCGCGCGCTGGAAAACGAGGCGAAGGGGCAGCCGTTTGACGTGGTGGCCGAGACGATCAAACGCACGGCGTTCAAGATCACGCGCGTGGGTCAGTTGATCGCCAGAGAGGCTTCCGCGCGGCTGAATGTGCCGTTCGGCATCGTCGATCTCTCCCTTGCGCCCACGCCCGCGATGGGCGATTCCGTGGCGCACATCCTCGAAGAGATGGGGCTTGAGGTCTGCGGCTGCCACGGCACGACCGCGGCGCTGGCGCTGCTCAATGACGCGGTGAAGAAGGGCGGCGTGATGGCTTCGAGCCATGTCGGCGGCCTTTCCGGCGCGTTTATCCCGGTCAGCGAGGATATCGGCATGATTAACGCCGCCGCGCGCGGGGCGCTTAGCTTGGAAAAGCTGGAGGCGATGACCTGCGTGTGCTCGGTCGGTCTGGACATGATCGCCGTGCCGGGCGATACGCCGGCCTCGACGATTGCCGCCATCATCGCGGATGAAGCGGCCATCGGCATGGTCAACAGCAAGACGACCGCCGTGCGCATCATTCCCGCGCCGGGGAAGACGGTCGGCGACGAGGTGGAATTTGGCGGCCTGTTCGGGCGCGCGCCCATCATGCGCGTCAGTCCGTATTCGGCGGAGGCCTTTATCGCGCGCGGCGGACGCATCCCCGCACCGCTCCAGAGCCTGAAGAATTAAGGACGACCACAAATAAAAGAATAACTGAAATTCTTGATTTAATGATTCCGGTCGAGCTGCTTTATGGCAGCAAGACGGAAGGAGAGAAAGGGTGTTTGACATATGGAAAAGGAACTGACCAGAGAGACCGTTGACCCGCGCTATACGTGGGATTTGACCCGGATTTACGCCAGCGACGAGGCGTGGGAGGAGGCTTTTGCCGCCGTCAAGGCGCAGGCCGAGGCGTTTGGCAAGCGCGCGGGCACGCTGAGCCATGGGCGCGAGGCCGTGCTCGACGCGCTGACCGCGATGATGCGGATGGACGAGACGTTTTTCGCGCTGCATGCGTATGCGATGATGAAAAACAACGAGGACAGCACGAACGCGAAATATCAGGCGATGAGCGACCGCGCGGGCACGCTGGCGGGCGTTGTGGCGGCGGCCTGCTCGTTCATGGAGCCGGAGCTGCTGGCACTTGAAGAGGGCGAAATCGAGAAGATGATCGCAGATCCGGCGTTTGCGGAATACGACCGCTATCTCTCCGGCGTGCTGCGCATGAAGGCGCACACGCTGACGGCCAGCGAGGAAAAGCTGATGGCCATGGCGAGCGACGCCTGCAACGCGGCGGCGACCGCCTATGAAATGCTCTCCTACGCCGATATGAATCTGGGCAAGACCCGCGGCGAAAACGGCGAAAAGGTGCAGCTGACGGACGCGCGCCTGCTCTCCCTGCTCTCCAGCAAGGATCGCGCCGTGCGCAAGGCGGCTTATACCAACATTATGAACGGCTACAACAAGTTCGGCAACACGATTGCCGCGACCTACGCCGGTCAGGTCAAGGCCGATATCTTCAACAGCCGCGCGCATCGCTTTGACAGCAGCCGTCAGGCCGCCATGTTCCCGGACGAGATCGACGAAAAGGTATACGACAGCCTGATCGAGGCGGTGCACGGCGGCATCGGGACGCTGAACGAGTATCTTTCCGTCAAGAAGGAGCAGCTCGGCGTGCCGGTTCTGCACATGTACGACCTGTACGCGGAAGCGGAGAACAGCTTTGAAATCGGCATGGACGTCGAGGAAGCGTTCAAGGTGTTCCTGGAAGCGGTCAAGCCGCTGGGCGAGGATTACGTGAAGGACGCGAGCCGCGCGCTCCCGGAGCGCTGGATCGACGTGTACGAGACGAAGAACAAGCGTTCCGGCGCGTATAGCTGCGGCAGCGCGTACCGCACCACGCCCTATGTGCTGCTCAACCACAAGAACACGTATGACGGCCTGTCCACCCTCTGCCACGAGATGGGTCACGCGATGCACAGCTTCTATTCCAACAAGAATCAGCCGTTCGCCAAGGCGGATTACACGATCTTCGTCGCCGAGGTGGCGTCCACCTGCAACGAGATCCTGCTTTCCGAATACCTGCGCGAGCAGTACGCGGGCAATAAGCAGGCGCAGATCGCGCTGATCGGTTCGCTGCTCCAGCATTTCCGCACGACGGTGTTCCGCCAGACGATGTTCGCGGAGTTCGAGTACAAGGCGCACTGCATGGCGGAAAGCGGCGAGAGCCTGACCCGCGACAGCCTGAGCGCGATGTATTACGACCTCAACAAGCTCTATTACGGCGGCGCGTGCAAGGTTGATCGGGAAGTGGCCTACGAGTGGATGCGCATCCCGCACTTCTATAATTCGTTCTATGTCTATAAGTATGCGACGAGCTTCTGCGCGGCGGTGACGCTCTCCCGCGGGATTCTCGACGGCGACAAGGAGAAGCTGGCGGCCTATCGCCGGTTCCTGACGCTGGGCGGCAGCATGGCCCCGATCGAGGAGCTGAAGGTCGCGGGCGTGGATATGTCCACGCCGAAGCCGGTCTGCGACGCGCTGGATTACTTCGCGGAACTGGTGATGCAGTATCAGAACCTGCTGAGCGAAGAGGGCTGAGCATGGACAATGTGATGCAGGGCTATGACCTCGACGCGGCCGTCCGCCAGATCGGCAAAGCCATCGGCAAGGCGGCGAAGACCGCGCCCGACGCGGCGGCGGCTTTCGCGCGGCGCGCCATCGAGGCGGACATGCGCTATATGCATGAAACCGGGGTGCTCGACGACGACGGGCTGATGGGCGACGGCGAATACGACGAGGACGACGCATTTGAAGCGCTCTTTGCCGAAATGACCGACGGCCTTGAGGACGATGGCGAAATCGGCAGAATCGCGCAGATGCTGGACGCATACATGGAAGCCCGACAGGATTTCATGGAAGAAAACGGTCTGGCGGACGATTGACAGGGGGACACGGACGATGGTGGAGGAAATTCGCGCGCAGCAGGTGAACCGGGCGCGCCCGGTGACGGGCAAGGGATTTGCGCTGGGCGTGGCTTCCGTCGTGCTGCGGCTTGCGCTGGCGCAGATTGTCTGCAATCTGCTGATTGCGGCGACGGGCATGGGGCTGCTCAACGTGCTGTTTTACCTCTACGCGGTGATGACGCTGGCGCTGTTTATGCGGCGGACGGTCGCTTCCAGTGCGTATACGCTCAAGCAGGAAACGCTCGTGCTGGAGCGCAAGCTGGGCGACAGCACGACCAGCGTGGTGGAAATTCCGCTGAATCACATCATCGCTGTGCGCCCGATTTGCGCGGGAGAGCGGCTGCACGTGTGCTATCGTCAGGTGACGGTGATCGACAACGAGGCCAAGCCGACGGCGCGCATGAAGGCGGCGTGGCGCGCGAGCCTGTTTTCCGCCGGTCTGGCGCGGAAGATCGCGCGCGGCCATGCGCATGACGACGCGGGCTATGCGATTGTGTTTGACGAGGCGGATACCCAGCGGCGCGCGTGCGTGTTCCGCCCGGACGAGGCGATGTGCGGCGCGCTGCGCGAGGCGCTGGGCGAGCGGTTCGGTCTGGACGACAGGCAGACGCGCCCGAAGGTGACGACGCTCTACGCGCAGGCGCTTGAACGCGCCTTCCCGGAACTATATACCCACGTCACGCCGCTGATCAGCCGCGAGGAAGCGGAGATCGCCGCGGACGAAATCAAAAAACAAAAAGCGGCGCGCGGGAAAAGAAAAAGCGAAAAGCCGGAGAAACCCGCGGAAGGCGGGGAACAGCCCGCGGCCAGACGCCGCAGAAAAAGCGAGCAGGAGTAAACGATGCAGTATACGACGGTTCTTTTTGATCTGGACGGAACGCTCACCAAGTCGGAGGAGGGCATCACCAAGACCGCGATTTACGCGGCGGAGAAGATGGGCTTCACCGGCTTTACGCAGGAGCAATTCAAGGTGTTCATCGGCCCGCCGCTGTATGATTCCTTCCGAAAGGTCGTCGGCATGACGGAGGAGCAGGCCAATCAGGCGATTGACCACTATCACGAGCGCTTTGAGCGCGTCGGCTGGGCGGAAAACGAGGTATATGCCGGCATTCCGTCGCTGCTTCGGAGCCTGAAAAAGAACGGCGCACGCGTGGCGATTGTCACCGCGAAGCCGCAGGTTTTCGCCGAGCGCATCGCTCAAAAATTCGGCCTTGCGCCGTATCTGGACGATGTGATCGGGCCGGGGATGAACAACAAGGATTCCAGCAAGGCGGCGCTTGTCCGCCGGGGCGTGGAGGCCTTCGGCGGCCGCGTCGTGATGGTCGGCGACCGCTGCTTTGACATCGAGGGCGGGCGGGCGAACGGCGTGGATACCATCGGCGTCTGTTACGGCTACGGCACGGAGGACGAGCTGACCGCCGCCCGGGCGACGCATATCGCGCACGACGTGGCAGAGCTGGAAAACATTCTGCTCGGCGACGCGCCCAGAGCGCGCGGCGTGTTCATCTCCATGGAGGGCGTGGACGGCTGCGGCAAGACGACCCAGCGCGCGGCGCTCACCGGCCATCTGCAAAAGCTCGGCTGGCGGGTGACGCAGACGCGCGAACCGGGCGGCGACGCGGTGGCCGAGAAGATCCGCGAGCTGGTGCTCGATCCGACGAACAAGGAGATGTGCGACGAGACGGAGGCCTATCTGTATGCGGCCAGCCGCGCGCAGAATGTCCGCGCGGTGGTTCGCCCGGCGCTCCTTCGCGGCGACGCGGTGGTGTGCGATCGGTTTGTCGATTCCTCCGTAGCCTATCAGGGCGCGGGGCGGCAGCTGGGCATGGAGGAGGTCGCGGCGCTCAACGCGATGGCGGTCGGCGGAACCATGCCGGATATCACCGTGTACCTGCGCATGCCCGCCGACGCGGCGCTCTCCCGCAGGCTCAGCGCATCCGAACCGGACAGGCTCGAACGGCAGAAGGCGGATTTCTTCAGCCGCACCGGTCAGGCGTATGAGCGGCTCTTTGCGGGGCAGGAAAAGCGCGTGATGACGGTCAATGCCGCGCAGAGCATCGAGCGGGTGACGCAGGAGATGCTCGACGGGCTGGACGAACGGCTCAATCGGCTGGACGTGTAATTTTTCTTCAAGAGAAGGACGCGCTTCAGGAGGTAAAATGGCAAGAATCGTGGTGGGCATGTCCGGCGGCGTGGATTCCTCCGTGGCCGCGCTCCTGCTCAAACGCGCCGGGCATGAGGTCATCGGCGTGTTTATGAAAAACTGGGAAGAGAAGGACGACAACGGCGTCTGCACCAGCGAAACGGACTGGGCGGACGTGCGCGGCGTCTGCGAAAAGATCGACATTCCGTATTACGCCGTCAATTTCGTCAAGGAATATTACGACCGCGTGTTTTCCTATTTCCTCGATGAATACCGGCGCGGGCGCACGCCGAACCCCGACGTGCTTTGCAATCGGGAGATCAAATTCAAGGCGTTTCTGGATTTTGCGATGAAGCTCGGCGCGGACAGGCTGGCGACGGGGCATTTCTGCCAGCTCGGCGACGCGGCGGACGGCAAGAAGCTGCTTCTGCGCGGCGCGGACGGCAACAAAGACCAAAGCTACTTCCTCTATATGCTCGGGCAGAACGCGCTGGAAAAGGCGATGTTCCCGGTCGGTGGCCTGACCAAGGCGCAGGTGCGCGAAATCGCGGAGGAAGCCGGTTTGGCCAACAGCAAAAAGAAGGATTCCACGGGCGTGTGCTTCATCGGCGAGCGGCATTTTAAGCCGTTTTTGCAGCAGTTCCTGCCCGCGCAGCCCGGCAATATGCGGACGCTGGAGGGCAAGGTCGTCGGTCGTCACGACGGATTGATGTATTACACCCTCGGCCAGCGGCGCGGGCTGGGCATCGGCGGCGCGGGCAACGGCGAACGCTGGTTTGTCCTCGCCAAGGATATGGCGCATAACGAGCTGATCGTCACGCAGGGCGCGGATCATCCGCTGCTGTACAGCAAAAACGCCGTCGGTACGGACGCGACGTGGATATCCGGCGAAGCGCCCGCAGGCGAATTTGACTGCACCTGCAAATACCGCTATCGTCAGCCGGATCAGGCGGTGCACGTCAGCGTGCGCGAAAACGGGCAGGTGCTCGTGACCGCCAGGGAACGCCAGCGCGCCGTCACGCCGGGGCAGAGCATGGTCTTTTATCAGGGCGAGGTCTGTCTGGGCGGCGCAATATGCGACGAAGTGCTGGACGCGGGGCGGGTGGGCGAATGAACGGTTTTCAGAAATTCTGGGGACATTTGAGCACCGTCACGCGCCACCGCCACCGGGTGATCGCGCACTGCGCCAGAGCGGGCATCCTTTGGCAGGGGCTGCGGCACGACCTATCCAAATACAGTCCGACGGAATTCTGGCAGGGCGTGAAATTCTTCGACGGCACCCATTCGCCGACGGAGGACGAGCGGCGGACGCTGGGCTATTCGCTCGCGTGGATGCACCACAAGGGGCGCAACCGCCACCATTGGGAATATTGGACGGATTACAGCATGGCGCAGATGCGCTATGTGCCCGTGCCGATGCCCAGAAGGTACATGGCGGAGATGATCTGCGACCGAATCGCCGCCAGCAAGATCTACAACGGCGAGCGATATACGGACGCCTGCCCGCTGGCGTATTTGCAGCGCGGCAAGATGCACGACCATATGCATCCGGACACGCAGGCGCTGCTCGCGCGCTTTTTGACCCAGCTGCGCGACGAGGGGGAGGACGCGATGTTCGCTTCGCTCCGGCAATGGGTCAGAGAAAAAGCATAAACGGATTCCCCCTTTCTTTCGTAAAATGGAAGGAAAGGGGGGTTTTGTATGCCTTCAAAGAGAGACGCGATGACGGCCCGGGCGCTGGCGCTCGTGGGCTGCGGCTATATTTACGGCGCGACGGGCTGGATCTGCACGCGCGCGCGGATGGAACAGCAGATGCGGCAATACCCGGCCTATGCCGGACAGATTGAACGATACGGCAGAAAGTGGATCGGAAAGCCCTGCTACGACTGCGCCCAACTGACGCGGGATGTGGCGCGGCGCGCCGGGGTCAGCCTGCCCAGCGGGGCGACGAGCCAATGGCGCGCGGCGGGGATCTGGAAGGAAAAGGACGTGATCGACACCCTACCGGACGAGGCCGGAATTTTTCTGTTCACGATGCGCGACGGGCGCATGACGCATACCGGCGTGAGCGTCGGGCATGGGGAGGAAGTGGACGCGCGCGGGCACGCCTACGGCGTGGTTCGCCGGCCGATTCGCGGAACGACGTTCACGCACTGGGCGCGGCTGGCGGTGGATTACGACGCGCAGGAGGACGCGGGGGAAGACGCAGGGGAGGAAACGCCGCTCAAGCCGAGGCGGACGCTGCGCATGGGCAGCAGCGGAGAGGACGTGCGCGCGCTGCAAACGACGCTGCAAACGCTGGGCTTTTTAAACGACGCGGCGGACGGCAAATTCGGCGCAAAGACGCGGGAGGCCGTTCGGAAATTCCAGAAAAAGAGCGGGCTTGCGGTCGATGGAATCGTCGGCGCGGCGACGTGGGCGGCCTTGCCGGAGGGGGACGGAGAGCCGAGCGCCCCGACGCGGGTTTGCCTGACCGGCGACGGCATGCGCGCGCTCATCCGGGCGCTTGAAAAGCCGCAGACGGCGGAAAACCGGCTGACGTTCACGCTGGCGGCGCCGGATTACGGCGAAATCATGCGGCAGATTCATTTGGAAATCTAGCGCCTTGCGCGGTTTTTGCTCAGGCAATGACTTCCTGTAAACAAAAAAGCCCCGCGCTTTTCGGCGCGGGACTTATTTCATCAATCAATAGCGGGAAGCACGGCGGGAAGCATAGCACTCGCTGCAATAGATGGGTCGGTCGTTCTTCGGGATGAAAGGCACGCGGGTCGGAGCGCCACACTGCGCGCAGGTGGTCTCGTACATTTCGCGCTGCTGAGCCTCACCGTTAGCCGGGCGGCTGTTCTTGCGGGCGATGCGGCAGGCCTTGCAGCGGGTCGGCTCGTTCTGGAAGCCCTTCTCCGCGTAGAACTCCTGCTCACCAGCGGTGAACACAAATTCCTGGCCACAGTCTTTGCAGGTCAAAGTCTTGTCCTGATACATGGGATATTCCCCTCCGAAAAAAATAAAAAAATAGAAATCGGTATGAAACTTCCGGCTGACCTGGTCTTTGACCCCACACTCGCCGTCAGGAGCGTTCGCTCATACACCTTGGTGCCCCACTACTGACCCTCTCAGAATATAACCTGGACGGACTTACTTCTAAGCCGCACCATGCTCCCCGGCGCTTTGGCCGGATTACGTGGATCGTTTTGCCTGCGACTGGCATCGACTTTCAACCACAGACCCGAATGAATCATCCTACGCCATTATAAGCGCAAACTGAAAAAATTGCAAGCGCTTTTACAAAGTTTCTTATTTTCCGCGTAGAACCTGCACAAAAGAGGGCAGCTCCCGCGCGGGCGCAAACAATGCGCCGCCCTTATCGTCAGCTGTTTTTGCCGCCGTAACCAGCCCGACCCGCGCCGCGCCCGCGGCGAGAAGCGCCCTTGCGGCTTCCGACGCGGTGGAGCCGGTGGTCAGCACGTCGTCCACCACCAGAGCGCGCAGACCGCGGACGGCGGAATCCGCCTCCATGCAGCCTTCGAGGTTGCGGCGGCGGTTTTCGGCGCTCAGCTTCGTCTGCGCCGCGTGCTCATCCCGGCGGGAGAGCGCGGGAAGGACGGGCATGCCCCAGATTTCGCCGAGACGCTCGGCCAGAAGCTGCGCCTGATTGAAGCCCCTCTGCCGCAGGCGGCGGCGCGTGGTCGGCACGGGCACCAGCGCGTCGTAAACCCCGAGCGAGAGCGACGACATGGCGCGGGCCAGCGGAAGCGCGGCGGCGCGCACGCTGTTGAATTTGAGCATCAAAATCAACTGACGGGGCTGGTCGGCGTAGGGAAACGCGGCAAGCGCCTCGTCAATGCCTGCGGGCGGCGGAAGCGCCTCGATTTCACCGGCGAGGCGGGAAAGCGCCTGCGCGCAGCCGGGGCACAGGCCGCTCTGATCGTCGCCGCCCAGCGCCGCGTCGCAGCACAGGCAGGCGACGCGCTCGGGAAACAGCCAATCGTCCAGCGCGCGAAGCAGGCGCGAATCAAGCCGGGACATGGCGGCAGCTCCTTTCCTTACGGGCTTTACGGGCGCGTCACAGGCTCATCACCTGCTGAAGCCGCCAGCAGAGGGCGCTGTAACGGCGGCGCGTGTTGACGTTGGCGATCATCTGGTCGATGGCGGATTCGCGCCCGACGATCATCACCATGCGGCGCGCGCGGGTGACGGCGGTATAAAACAGGTTGCGCGTCAGCAGCATCGGCGGCCCGCCCACGGCGGGCATCACCACGACGGGAAATTCGCTGCCCTGACTCTTGTGCACGGAGATGCAGTAGGCCAATTCCAGATCGTCCACGTCCGCGCCCTCGTATTCGGCCACGCGCTCGTCGTCAAACTGCACGCTCATCACGTGCTCCTGCGGGTCAATGGAGACGATGAAGCCGATATCGCCGTTGAAAACGCCCTGCCCTTCCTCCGCGCCGAACACGCCTTCCTTCTGCCACTTGAGCTGATAGTTGTTGCGCGTCTGCATCACCTTGTCGCCCTCGCGGAAGGTGGTATCGCCGCGCACGCGCTCGTGTTTGCCGGGGGCGGCGGGGTTAAATTCCGCCTGCAAAAGCTGGTTGAGCATCCATACGCCACATTCGCCCTTCTTGGTCGGGCTGAGCACCTGCATCTGCCGGACGGGATCGAGGTGCAGGAAGCTCGGCAGGCGGGAGGCGCAGAGCGCGACGATGCGCTTCGCCGCGTCGGACGGGGAGACGGCGCGCTCGAAGAAAAAGTCGCTGCCCTTCGCGTTGAGCCGGGGCGCTTCGCCGCGGTTGATGCGGTGGGCGTTGTAGACGATCATGCTCTTTTCATCCTGCCGGAAAATCTCGGTCAGGCGGACGGAGGGAATCGCGCCGCTGTCCAGAATGTCGCGCAGCACGTTGCCCGCGCCGACGCTGGGGAGCTGATCCGCGTCGCCGACCATAATCAGCCGCGTGCCGGGGACGAGCGCGCGCAGAAGCGACCGCATCAGGAAGATATCCACCATGGACATTTCGTCGATGATGAGCGCGTCGTATTCCAGCGGGTTATCCTGCGTGCGGGCGAAGTCGCCCTCCTCGCCGCCGTATTCCAGCAGGCGGTGGAGCGTCTTGGCCTCCATGCCGCAGGCCTCGCTCATGCGCTTGGCGGCGCGGCCGGTCGGCGCGGCCAGCGCGATATCGCCGTGGACGCTGAGCAGCTTGATGATGCACTTGATGATCGTCGTTTTGCCCGTGCCGGGGCCGCCGGTGATAACGGTCATGCCGCTGGTGACGGCGGTTTCGATGGCCTGCCGCTGCTGGGCGTGAAAGGCGATGCCCTCCACGCGCTCCAGCTCGTCGATCTGCGCGGACAGGTCGGTCGCCATCGTATCCGGCATGGCGTCGATCATCTCCCGCAGGCGTCGCGCGACCTCGCTTTCGGCGCGATAGGTCGAGGGCAGATAGAGCGCGACGACGTCCTCATCGTCGTCGCCCGGCAGAATCTGCGCGGCGATTTCGTGCGAGAGAATCAGGCTGTCGATGGTGCGCTCGATCAAATCGGGGTCGTTGCCGAGGATGCGCCGCGCGGCTAAAGCGAGCTCCGGCCGGGGAAGATAGCAGTGCCCGGCGACGGCGGTCGCATCCGAAAGCGTGTATTTCACGCCCGCGCTGAGGCGGTATTCGCTATCCTGCTCGATGCCCAGCGAGGCGGCGATGCGGTCGGCCGTCTTAAAGCCGATGCCCTCCACATCCTCCACGAGGCGATAGGGGTTGCGGGTGATGACCTGCCGCACGTTTTCGCCGTATCGCTTGTAGATTTTGACGGCCAGCGCGGGGGTGACGCCGTAGCTCTGCAAAAAGACCATGGCCTCGCGCTGCTGCGCCTGTTCGGCGTAGCTTTCCTGAATCATGCGGGCGCGCTTTTCGCCGATGCCCGATACCTCCAGCAGCCTTTCCGGCTCGGAATAGAGCACGTCGAGCGTCTTTTCGCCGAAGGCGCGGATGAGCAGCTTGGCCGTCGCCGGGCCGACGCCGCGAATCATGCCGCTGGACAGGTATTTTTCAATGCCGGACAGGGTCGTCGGCTGCTCGATTTCAAGGCTCTGCACCTTGATTTGGCGGCCGTAGACCGGGTGCTCCGTCCATTCGCCGGTGATGCGGAGCTTTTCGCCCGATGTGACCGGCGGCATGACGCCCACGGCGGAAACGCGCGATTTGCCCGCCTTGACCACCAGAACGGTATACCCGTTTTCGTCGTTTCGGAATACCGTTTCATCGGCAAAGGCTTCGATTGTTTCCATGGCTGCGCATCCTCGCTTTCTTCTGCGGCGGTTGAATCGTTAATCTCCATTATACACGGATTTGAACCAAAAGAAAAGAGCACGGAAAAGAACGAGAACGCACGGAATAAAACGCCGATTGTTAAACGAACGGGATATGTTACGCATTTGTTACACAGTTTTTGACGATTTAGCAAATTCTTCATCGACGAACGCTTGAAAAGTGGAGGGAAATGGTGTAAAGTAATTAGGAAAGGGAGTAAAGTGGTTGAGTTGGGGAAGGAGGGATGTGCAGCATGGCTTACATGGCGTTTTCCGGTTCGTTCGAACACTCGCTGGATGGAAAAGGCCGCGTCATCATTCCTGCCTCCTTCCGAGAAGCGTTGGGCGAAAATTTCACGATCACCATCAACCCGACAAGAACGGCCGTCGCGATTTATCCCAAGGCGGATTGGGACGGCCAGCTTGAGCGGCTTTCACATATCAACCCGATGGATAAAATCGGGCTGCAATACGAGCGCTACCTGATGAGCGTCTCTTTTTCCGGAAACAGCATGGACGCGCAGGGGCGCGTATTGATCCCGGCCAAGCTGCGCGCGAAGATCGGCCTGACGCGAGACATCGTTTTCGTCGGCCTGAACCACTATATCGAGGTCTGGGACGCCGAGGTCTACGCCAAGATGGAGGCGCAGACGGAGGACGAATTCGATTCGCTGGTGGATTACGTTTACGAAAAATACCCGTCTTAAAAGCGCGGCGCGGGCATAGATACCGTTTAAGCGCGGAACGCGGAAGCGCGGTTCTTGACGGCGGGAAGGGGGAATACAATGATGACAGGAACACGGACGATGCGGGTCAGCCGCGGGCGCTACGTCAGCGCGGGCTATGCCGAAAAGCGCACGCGCCCGGCGGCGGATGAAAGAGAATTGTATATTTCCGCCGACCCGGCCGGTTCCGCAAGGGAAAACCTGCGCGATTTGAACAGGGCGGGCTACCGCAGCGAACGGCCGTGGCGCGATACGCCGGACCCGGCGCTGCAAAAGGCCACGCCGGAGACGCAGAGGCGCACGCCCGCGCGCAAGGCGGCCGCCAGAAAGCAGCTCGGGCCGATTGATCGGCTGCTGGCGGAGATTCGGCGGGATCGCAAGGGCGTGGCCGTCTGCGCCATGCTCGCAGCGACGATGCTGGTGATGGCCGCGGCGTGGGGGCGCAACATGGTTTCCGGCGTGAACACACAGCGGTCGATCGAGCGCTATCAGGCGCAGACGATCACGCTTCGGCAGGAAAACGAAAAGCTGGCGCAGCAGCTTGAAATCGCCGGAAGCGGCGAGCGCATCCGCAATCTGGCGCAGAACGAACTGGGCATGCTGCGGCGCGAACGCGCGCAAACCGAAACGATCTACATTCAGGCGCCGGATAAAAAGGCGCGGGAAGAGGCACAGGCAGTCGGTCAGACGCACATGGAAATCCTCGATTTCCTGCTGGGTCTGCTCAATGTGTTTCATATTGGAGAGTGAGAGGGCTTGCGTTCACCGGGAGCCACCGTACGAAAGCGGCTGGTCTTGCTGATGGGCGGATTCTTTCTCCTCTTTCTTTGCGTTTGCGCGCGGCTTGTCGATGTGCAGATCGTGCGGCAAAAGGAGCTGACCGCCCGCGGCGTGAAGCAATGGACGCGCAGCGGCGTGGTGGCCGCGCGGCGCGGAGACATTGTGGATACAAACGGCAGGCTGCTGGCGCAGTCCGTGACGAGCTTCATCCTGACCGCAAGGCCGAGGGACGTGAAGGACGCGGGCGCGCTGGCGAAGGTGCTTGCGCGGGAGCTGGGGCTTGACGAGGAGACAATCCTGAAGAAGCTGTCCGGCAGCAAGGCGGCCTCCGTTACGCTGGCCAGACAGCTCTCGCGGGAGGACGCGGACAGGCTTCGGGCGATCCGGCAAAACGGAAATTCTCCCGACGCCGAGGCTTTAATCGGAATAACATTTGACGAAGACGCGAGTAGATGGTATCCTATGGGTATGCTGCTGGCGCAGACGCTGGGGCTGTGCAACGTGGACGGCGAGGGGCAGAGCGGCCTCGAGCTGCAATACAACGACGTTCTGGCCGGAAAACCGGGGAAGATGATCTCCGAGGTGGACGCGAGGGCGCGGACGCTTCCCGACGGGGTGACGCTCTACGTGCCCGCCGAGCAGGGGAACACCCTGCGGCTGACTATCGACCGGGACGTTCAGGCCGCCGTGGAGCGCGCCGTGCGCGAATGTGCGCAGGTCAACGACGCGGTGAGCGTTCAGGCAATCGCCATGGACGTGAACACCGGCGCGCTGCTCGCCATGGCGATGTACCCGACATACGACCCGGCGAACCCGCCCAGAGACGATCTGGATCGGCTCAACGAGCTGATGCGCCTGACCGTGCTCAGCGACGTTTACGAGCCGGGCTCGACATTCAAGATGCTGACGGCCGCCGCGGCGATCGACTGCGGGGCGACAAGCCCGCAGGAGGGCTTTTACTGCTCGGGCAGGATCACGGTGGATGGCAGCACGGTTCGCTGCTGGGGCGCGCCGCACGGCGCGGAGACGATGGCGCGGGCGCTGGAAAATTCCTGCAACCCGGTGTTCACGCAGCTTGCGCTGCGGCTGGGCAGCGAGCGGTTTTACCAATATCTGCATGCGTTCGGGCTGGGCAGGCGCACGGGTATCGACCTATACGGCGAGGCGGGCGGCATCCTTATCGGGCAGAGCCGGGTGAAGAACGTCGATCTGGCGCGCATCGGCTTTGGGCAGAGCGTCGCGGTCACGCCCATTCAGATGATTACGGCGGCGTGCGCGGTGGTCAACGGCGGGCGGCTGATGAAGCCATATCTGGTGGAGGCAATTGAAGACAGCGACGGAAACCTGCTCAGGCAGACGAGCCCACAGGTGGCGGCGACGCCCATTTCCGCCGAAACCAGCGCGACGATGCGCAGGCTTTTATACGGCGTTGTGGAAAACGGCGGCGGCAAAAACGCGAAAACGAGCGGCTATGCCATCGGCGGCAAGACGGGAACGGCGCAGATTTACAAGAACGGAAAAATCGAATCGAACCTGCACATCGGCTCGTTCGTCGGGTTTGCCCCGGCGGAAAACCCGAAGGTCGCGCTGCTGGTGACGGTCAACGAGGCGAAGGTCAAGCCGGATTTCGGTGGGACGACGGCCGCGCCGTTCGCCGCGCAGATTTTTGAGGAGATCCTGCCGCTGCTGGGCGTTGCCAAGACGGACGGCAGCGCGGAGGCCGAGCATGTGACCATGCCGGATGTGACGGGGATGGACGTGCGCGACGCGAAGGCGATTCTGCGCGAGGCGGGCATCGATGCGGTGACGGACGGGGAAAGCCCCCGCGTGACCGGGCAGCTTCCGCCCGCCGGAACGACGGTGCAGGCGGGATTCTGCGCGATGCTCTATGTGACGGGCGAAACCGCGCCGCAGGCGCAGGATTATGCCCGCGTGCCGGATGTGCTCGGGCTGGACATGCGGGAGAGCGCGCAGGCGCTTCGGCTCGACGGATTTGAAATGAACGCGCAGGGCGATGGCCTTGCGGCCAGACAAAGCCCCATAGGCGGCAGCTACGCGCCGGAGGGGACGCAGGTGCTGGTGACGTTTGAAATGCCATAAAGCAGACAACAAATGGAGGAATGACGATGAACCTTGAACAACTGACGGCGGGCATGCCCGAGCTGGTCAAAATCACGGGGAATGCGCAGACGGAAATCAAAGCCCTGACGGCGGATTCGCGCGCCAAATGCGAGGACGGCCTGTTCTTCTGCATCCGGGGCGGCCGCGTGGATGCGCATGATTTCGCGCCGCAGGCCGTCGCAGGCGGCTGCGTGGCGCTGGTGGTGGAGCGCGAGCTGGCCATCGACTGCCCGCAGGTGGTCGTGACCGACGTGCGCGCCGCGATGACGCGCATTGCCAGCGCGTTTAACGGCCACCCTGAGCGACGGATGAAGCTCGTGGGTGTGACCGGCACGAAGGGCAAGACGACCACGACCTACCTGTTCAAGAGCATCGTCGAAAGCGCGGGCATGCGCTGCGGCATTATCGGCACGACGGGCTGCATCGCGGGTCAGACGAAGCTGCCGAGCCACCTGACCACACCGGACCCGATTGAAATGTTCGAAATTCTGCGCATCATGGCCGACGCGGGCGTGGAGGTCGTGTGCATGGAGGTTTCCGCCCACGCGCTGTATCTGCGCAAGCTGGTCGGCGTGGTGTTTGAGGCGGCGGCCTACACGAATCTTTCGCAGGATCACCTCGACTTCTTCGGCACGATGGACAACTATCTCGCGGCCAAGAAGCTGCTGTTTTCCGCCGGCATGGCGCGCAACGCCGCTGTCAACGTGGACGAGGAGACGGCGAAGGCCGTCTGCGACAGCCTCGACTGCCCGCTGCTGACCTACGGCATCAGCGGCAAGGCGGATCTGTTTGCCCGCGACATCGAAATCACGGAAACCGGCGTATCTTTTACGCTCAATCTGCGCAACCTGCATGCCGAGCGCGTCCATCTGCTGCTGACGGGCATGTTCAACGTGTACAACGCGCTGGCCGCAGCCGCCTGCGCCCTGATTCTGGGCGTGGAGCTGGACGCGATCAAGCGCGGGCTGGAGGCCGTGGTCAGCGTGCCCGGGCGCGTGGAGATGCTGCCGACGAAGACCCCGTACCGCATGATTCTGGATTACAGCCATTCGCCGGACGCGCTGGAGAACATTCTGAAAACCGTCCGCGAGTTCTGCCACGGGCGCATCATTCTGGTGTTCGGCTGCGGCGGCGACCGCGACAAGGGCAAGCGCCCGATGATGGGCGAAATCGCGGGCAGGCTGGCCGATTACGCGATTTTGACCAGCGACAACCCGCGCTTTGAAGACCCGATGGCGATTCTTGCGGCGATTGAGGCAGGAATTAAGCCCACCGGCGCGAAATATGAAGTGATTGAAAACCGGCGCGAGGCGATTCGGCAGGCGATGGAGATGGCCGTCAGCGGCGACATCGTGGTGCTGGCCGGCAAGGGGCACGAAACGTATCAGGAGATTCGGGGCGTGAAGCATCCGTTCGACGAAAAGGTGATCGTGTCCGAGCTGCTGGAAGAAATCGCCGGCGAAAACCGCGCCGAGTAAAGCCTATCAAGCGGGAAAACCCCGCGCTTCGGAGGAATGAGGAGCATGCAAAGGATGATGATAACCCTGCTGATTGCGTTTGCGGTCGGCATTGTGCTGGGCAAGGCGATGCTGCCCGTGCTGCATAAGCTCAAGTTCGGCCAGAATATCTACGAGCTTGCGCCGGAAGCGCACAAGAAAAAGCAGGGTACGCCGACGATGGGCGGCCTCGTCATTGCGGGCGCGGCCATCGCCGCGGCGCTGGTGATGAACGATTACAGCGTGCCGATGGGGCAGAACATGCTGCTGGCCATGCTGCTGATGGCGCTGGGCAACCTGTGCATCGGCTTTGTGGACGACATGACCAAGATCCGCAAGGGCAAAAACGGCGGTCTGACCCCCAAGCAGAAGATGATCTTTCAGACGCTGCTGGCGCTGGCGTTTTCCTGCTATTGCTACTTCCACCCGCAGGTCGGCTCCGTCATCAAGGTGCCGTTCTTCCGCGTGGAATGGGATTTGGGCATCTGGTATATCCCGATGATGATGTTCATCATCGTGGGCACGACCAACAGCGCCAACCTGCTCGACGGCCTTGACGGCCTGCTGACCAGCGTTTCCATGGTCGATTTCGCGACGCTCGCCGTGCTCTGCGGCGCGGCCTCGCTGGGCAGCCTCGGCGTGGGATGCGCGGCGATGTGCGGCGCGTGCATGGCGTTCCTCTCCCGCAACGCCTATCCGGCGCAGATGTTCATGGGCGATACCGGCTCGATGTTTATCGGCGGCGCGGTGGTGGCCGCGGCCATGCTGCTGCGCCAGCCGCTGATTCTGGTGCTGATTGCGTTCTGGATGCTGATGAGCAGCCTCTCGGATATCATCCAGATCACATATTTCAAAAAGACGCATGGCAAGCGTATCTTCAAAATGGCGCCGATTCATCACCATTTTGAGCTTTGCGGCATTCACGAGACGAAGATCGTGACCATGTATATGGTGACGACGGCCATTCTCTGCGTGATTACGCTGCTGGGCGTTTTGTAAGACAAGCGGAGGCGGATGAATATGAACGTAAACGGCAAGCGTGTGCTGGTCTGCGGCATGGCGCGCAGCGGCATTGCGGCGGCCAAGCTGCTTTTGAGTCTCGGCGCGCAGGTGACGATTACCGACACGAAGCCGGAAGCGGATTTCGGCGGCGCGCTGGATGAACTGCGCGCACCGGGCTGCGTCTTTGCGCTGGGGCAGGCGGCCGACGCACTGATCGCCGGTCAGGATATGATGATTATCAGCCCCGGCATCGCGTGGGCAAAGCCGTTTGTGCAGAGCGCGATTGCGCAGGGTGTGGAGGTCATGGGTGAACTGGAGCTGGGCGCGCGGCTGACGAAGGGCGTGCTTGTCGCCATCACCGGTACGAACGGCAAGACGACCACCACGACGCTGGTGGGCGAGTTGTTCCGCGCGGCGGGGCGCACGACGCACGTTGTCGGCAACATCGGCTACCCGATCACTGCGACGGCGGGCATTTCCAAGGCGGACGACGTGACGGTGGCCGAGGTGAGCAGCTATCAGTGCGAGGGCATCAGTCAGTTTCATCCGCACGTGGGCGCGGTGCTCAACATCACGGAGGATCATATCGTCCGCCACGGCTCGATGGACGTCTATATCGCGATGAAGCGGCGCATCTTTGACCGCCAGACGGCGCAGGACGTCGCCGTGTTCAACTACGACGATGCGACCTGCCGCGAGATGGCCAAGGGGCTGAAGGCACAGGTGGCGTGGTTCTCCCGCCGGGAGAAGGTGCCCTTCGGCGCGTATGTCGAGGATCAGCACATCGTTTTGAAGCTCGGCGAGGGCGAGCAGCGGGTCTGCCGCTGCGACGAGGTGTATATCCCCGGTCCGCACAACCTTGAAAATGCGCTGGCCGCCGTGACGATTGCCGGCGTGATGGGCGTGCCCTGCGAGACGATGCGCGAGGTGCTCAAAACCTTCAGGGGCGTGGAGCACCGCATTGAAACCGTGCGCGAGCTGGACGGCGTGACGTGGATCAACGACTCAAAGGGAACGAACGTCGATTCCACGCAGAAGGCCATCGCGACGATGAACAGGCCGACGGTGCTCATCCTCGGCGGAAGCGACAAGAAGGTGTCGTTTGATCCGCTGGCCAAGAGCATCGTGGAAGCGCCGCTGATCGAGCATTGCGTGCTCATCGGCGACACGGCGAACCAGATTAAGGACGCGCTCGACCGCGCGGGCTACTCGGCCTACACGATGACGGGGTACGATTTCGATCTGTGTCTGGCGACGTGCCGGAAGCTGGCGAAGAAGGGCGGCAACGTGCTGCTTTCCCCGGCCTGCGCGAGCTTTGATATGTTTACCGATTACGAAAACCGGGGTCAAATCTTCAAGGAAAAGGTCATGGCGATGAAGTAAGCCCGTGACCGGCTGCAAAAGAGACAAAAACATGCAGTCGGGAGGGAAAGAGCCATGCCGAATCCAGTCAGACGAACCTGCGACAAGACGGTGGTTACGCTGATGGTGCTGCTGCTCCTGATGGGGCTGGTCACGCTGTTCAGCGCCACCTATTATCAAAAGGCGGCGACAGGCGACGCGCTTGCCGCAGTGAAAAAGCAGCTGATCGGCGTGGCGCTGGGCGCTGCGGCCTGCGTGACGCTCTCACGTGTGCCGTATCGCGTTTTCCGGCGTCCCAAAGTGACGCTGCTTTTATTGGCGGCAAGCGCTTTGACGCTGATTCTGGTGATTATTCCGGGAATCGGCGTGAGCATCAACGGCTCGCGGCGGTGGCTGAATATCTTCGGGCTGAGCATGCAGCCCTCGGAGTTTGCAAAATACGCGATGGTCGTTTTCATGGCCGGGGCGCTGGATCGGCGCGGCGAGGCGATTGACCGCCTGTTCACGGGGATCATTCCGCTGCTGGTCGTGCCGGGCGTGATGTTTCTGCTGATTCTGGAACAGCCGAATCTCTCCACCGGCGGCAGCATCCTGATCTGCGCGCTGGTGATGCTCTTTGCGGCGGGGATTCGAAGACGGCATATCGCGCTGCTGGGCATCGGCGGTCTGGCCGTCGGCGCGTTTTACGCATGGAGCGCGCCGTATCGAAGGGAGCGGCTGCTCTCCTTCCGCGACCCGTTCGCCAAGATGAGCGACGAGGGCTATCAGCTCTCGCAATCGCTGATCGCGCTCGGCTCGGGCGGGCTGTTCGGCATGGGGATGGGGCAGGGACGGCAGAAATTCGCGTATCTGCCTTATCCGGAATCGGACTTCATTTTCGCGATTGTCGGGGAGGATTTCGGGCTGATCGGCTGTCTGACGGTGATTGCGCTGTTCGTGCTGTTTGTGCTGGCGGGGCTTCGCGTGTCGCTGGCCTGCCGGGATCGCTTCGGCTGCCTGCTCGGCGCGGGCATCACCTCGATGATCGGCTTGCAGGCGTTCATCAACATGGGTGTGGTGACGGGGATGCTGCCCACGACGGGGCTGCCGCTCCCGTTTTTCAGCGCGGGCGGCACATCGGTCAGCGTGATGATGGCGGCGGTCGGCGTGCTGCTGAGCATTTCGCGGGAAAACGGCGCGCGGATCGTCGAGCCGACGGATCAACAGAGTGGGGGAAGAGCATGAGATACAGAAAGCGCAAAAAAGCGGCGGCTCAGGTGATGGTGATGACGGTCGCGGTGGTGGCCGTGCTGGCGGCGCTGCTGGTGCTGGCGTGCAGCCAGGTGTTCCGGGTGCGTGGGATTCTGATCGTCGGCAACCGAAACCTCTCCAAGGAGGACGTGATCGCCCTGAGCGGCGTGCAGGAGGGCGACAATCTGTTTTCCATCAGCGACGCGGAGCTGAAAAAGAACATGGAGCGAAACCGGTATATCGAGTACCTCGGGCACGAGTTTGACTATCGCGGCACGCTGAGCCTGCACATCAACGAGCGGATGGGCATGGGCGTGGTCAATGCGTTCGGCCTGTATTACGTGGTGGACGCGACGGGCATGGTGCTCGAATGCGCGGGCAGCGCATACCCGGACACCGTGGCCGGGCCGAAGATCAACAACCTGATTCTGGACGACAATTCCCGCGTGACGGTCGGCGAAAGGCTGCCCGTGCGCGACAGCGGCCAGCTTGCGGCCGTGCAGCGGGTGCTCGCCGCGCTGGACAGCACGGACATGCTGGGGCGCGTTTCGCTGCTGGACGTCAAGAATCTGGACAACATGTATCTGATGACCACGGACGGCGCGCGCATCGTGCTCGGCGACGACGCGAAGCTGGAAACCAAGCTGCTCATCGCGCGCGAGGTGCTCGTCGTGCGCGAGCCGCTGGGCACGGTGAAGGGCGCGAAGATCGACGTTTCCAGCGCCAGGGAGGCGCACTACATCCCCAACACGCTGCCGACCATCACCCCCGTTCCGACCGCGACGCCGACGATTGCGCCCTCCGCAACGCCCGAAACTTGAAAAAATGGACGGATTTGGAACAAAATTTGCTCAAGTGGGTTGAAAGAACGGGGATAATAGGTTACAATAAACTCGCATAATAATAGCAAATCAGATGATATCTTGCGCCCCCTGAGGGCGAATTTACATGCGGGCAGACAGGAGCATGAGATCGTATGATGAAAAAAGCGACGGCGGTTCTGGACTTTGGCACATCCAAGGTTCTGGTATTGCTTGCGGAGGAGAGCGCGTATCAGAAGGTGACCATCACATCGGCGGGCATGGCGCAGTATGACGGCTTTATGAACGGCGAGTGGAACGCGCCTTCCGATGTATCCGACGCGATCGCCAGCGCGGTTGAAGCGGCGGAAAAGAAGGTCGGAACCCATATCAAAGAGGTTTACGTCGGTGTGCCGGGCGAGTTCGTCCGGGTGTACGTGATCGAATCGAGCGTCGCGCTTCAGGGCGCGGATCCGAAGGTCACCAGCGCGGACGTGGAGAAGCTCCAGCGGCAGGCGACCGAGATGCTGGACCGCCCGACGGGCGTTATCATCCACCGTTCGCCGGCGTGGTTCAAGGTGGACGGCGGGCAGAAGACGCTCGAACCGGTCGATCAGAAGGGCTCGATGCTGGAGGGCATGATCGGCTTTGTGCTGGCGGATCAGTTCTTCATCAACGACGTAACCGAGCGGCTCAAGGAGCTGGGGATCGAGGTTCGCGGCTTCTTCTCCACGTCGGTCGGCGAGGCCATGCAGATGATTCCGTTCGAGGAGCGGGATCATACGGCGATTCTGGTGGACGTGGGCTATCTCTCCACCGAGGTGATGGCGGTCGAGGGCGACGCGCTGATCTGGCAGAAGGTGCTGCCGGTCGGCGGCGCGCACATCACGCTGGATTTGACCTACGGGCTGGAAAAGCCGTTTGACATGTGCGAAAAGATCAAGCGGGGCTACACGTTCAACGCGCCGAAGAACACGCAGATCGAGGTGCAGGGCGAAAACGGCCAGATGGAGAGCTTCTCCGGCGAACAGGTGAGCATGATTATCGACGCGCGCGTGGACGAAATGCTGGAGATGATCGACGACGCGGTGAAAAAGAGCGGGATTCGGCTGGGCAACTGGTCAAACGTCTATTTCACCGGCGGCGGCCTGATGCCCATGGGCGGCGCACGGGTTTACGCGGCGGGCAAGCTGGCCCGCAACGTCCGCGAGGCGGCGGTCAAGACCGTCAAGCTCAAGCCGGCGCAGATTTACGCCAGCGGCAGCGGACTGCTCGAACTGGTTTACAACACCATCGAGCAGGAGGAACAGGACGAAGGGCTTTTCGACCGCATCAAGCGCGCCTTTAAGAAAAGATAAAACGCAACATCAGCTTTTTTCATCGTGAATCGCCTGCGAATCACGAAATGGGAAGGCCGGAGCCTCCGGTTTCCGGCGGGGAACGGGGCAGCGCCCCGTCGTTCCCTTAACATTGAAAGCGAAACAAAAGGGGGATTTCCTGTGTTTGAAATTGAAATGGACGAGCGCCCGGCAGCTTCCATCAAGGTCGTCGGATGCGGCGGCGGCGGCGGAAACGCGCTCAATCGCATGGTGGATTGCGGCGTGGTTGGCGTGGACTTCATCGCGGTGAACACCGACGTGCAGGCGCTCCGCACGAGCCGCGCGGCAACGATGATCCAGATCGGCGAAAAGCTGACCAAGGGTCTCGGCGCGGGCGCAACGCCGGAAATCGGCAAGAAGGCCGCCGAGGAGAGCCGCGAGGAGATCGCTAGCGCGCTCAAGGGCGCGGATCTGGTGTTCGTGACGGCCGGCATGGGCGGCGGCACGGGCACGGGCGCGGCTCCGGTGGTTGCGGAAATCGCGCGCGACATGGGGATTCTCACCATCGCGGTGGTGACCAAGCCGTTCGCTTTCGAGGGCAAGACGCGCATGCGCAAGGCTGAATCCGGCATTGACGAGTTGAAACAGCGCGTCGATACGCTGGTCGTCATCCCGAACGAGCGCCTGCTTCAGGTCTGCCCGAAGGGCACGAGCTTCAAGGGCGCGTTCAACTTTGCCGACGACGTGCTCCGCCAGGGCATTCAGGGCATTTCCGACCTGATCAGCCAGACGGGTATCATCAACCTGGACTTCGCGGACGTCAAGGCCGTGATGGAATCCGGCGGCATGGCGCATCTGGGCATCGGCATCGGCAAGGGCGAAAAGGCCATGGCCGACGCGGCGCAGAATGCCATTTCCTCCCCGATGCTCGAAACCAGCATCGACGGCGCGCGCGCGGTGCTCATCAACGTGACCTGCAACTCGAATTGCAGCATCGTGGACATCAACGACGCGGTGGAGATGATTACCGCCGCGGCGGACAGCGAGGCCAACATCATCTTCGGCGCGAGCATCGACGACGCGCTGGAGGACGAGGTGCACATCACCGTGATCGCCACGGGCTTTGAGAAGGTGCCGTTCCCGCCGCGCGCGAGCAGCATCGACCGCCCGGCCACGCTGCCCTCTCAGGCGCCCTACGTGCCGCAGAGCTATACGCCGAGCTATCAGCCGCAGACCATGCAGGGCGGGATGCCGAGAGGCGGCTATACCCGCTATGACCCGAGCTATCAGCCGGTGACGGCCGGTTATGCCGCTCCGCAGCAGGGTGCTATGCCGGGCGAGCCGGAGGTGCCCGCGTTTGTCAACGAGGGTGCGGCCGGTCAGCGCGTGTCGCCCTACGCGGCGATGCCCGATATGCCGATGCAGAGCCAGCAGGCGCCCGCGCAGGAGCAGCATGAGGATCGCAGCACGCCGCGCTCCTTCATGGACGGGATTCCGGCGTACATGCGTCGCAAGTAAGCCATTCAGGCCGGCCTTCGGGTCGGCTTTTTGTTTGCTTTCTTTATAGAAAACGATATGCGATTCAAAGCGGAAATATGAATCGGCGGAAAACAGATATAAAAAAACGCTCCCCCGGCGAATGGGAAGGAGCGTTTTTGCTATGTCTTACAGGAATTTGAACGAGGAACGAAGCTGGCGGTAGACGTGGTTATAATAGGAATACCACGCGCTCGGGGCGGTCAGGCGAACCTGAAACAGATCCTTGTCGTGCGCGACGACGACCAGACGGCCGCGCATGCTGTAATCCTTCGTGCCGTCGTTGTAGGTGGCCGAATAATAGCAGTAATAGCCGTTTGCGCCGCCGATGCTCGCGGAGGCGATTTCACCGGTCTTGAAGGTGGTGAACATGCCGCCCAGCTCGGTGATGACGGATTCAAGCCGCGTCCGCGCGTCGGAGGCGGTCTGCGAGAGACCGGCGGAGAATTTTTCGACGGTCAGGCGGGTCTGATAGCCGTCCACCTCCATGCGCTCGCTCTTCGGCTCGACGAACTGAATGGTCGTCTCCTGATTGGTGGCCGGGTTGAGCAGCCACGTGTAGGGGATATCGAAGGAAATGCCCATCGAATCGTTTTTGTACGTCTCATAGGCGTAATTCGGCGCGGGCGTGGGGGTCGGGGTCGGCATATCAATCGGGTTGACCGCCACCGGCGTGGCCAGCGGGTTATCCACCTGAGAGAAATCGAACCCGGAGTCGCCGGAATCGGTCGGAATCGGCGTGGACGCGGGTGTGGGCGAGGGGGTGAGCTCCGGCGCGGCGGTTTCGGTATCGGCGGGGCCGAACACGAAAGTCGAGTCCTGTTCGGATTCGGCCTGCGCGACAGAAAACGCCATCAACGCCATGGCGAGAAGAACGACAATACGCTTCATTTCGGATGCCTCCGTTCGCGGAATCAGCAAAATATGATAGTGTCAGTATAACAGGGAAGGCGAAAAAAGTCAATCTTCCGACGGGCTTGAAAGGTTGGCAGAGCAGGGGTATAATGGAAAATCATCGGGCAAGGAGAAAAAAATCATGGAAAACAGAAAGAAAATGGTCGTTCTGGACGGCTATACCCTTTGCGCGGGGGAACTGAATTTCGACGCGCTGCGCGAGTTTGGCGAGGTGACGGTCTATGACCGCGTGGCGCAGGCAGACGTGGCGGCGCGGATCGGCGACGCGCAGATCGTTTTGACTAACAAGGCGCTGATTACGGCGGAGGTGATGAACGCCTGCCCGCGGATGGAATATGTCGGCGTGACGGCGACGGGCTACAACGTCGTCGATGTGGCGGAGGCGAAGCGGCGCGGCATCGTCGTGACGAACGCCCCGGCGTATTCCACGCAGGCGGTGGCGCAGCACACCTTCGCGCTGCTGCTGGAAAGCCTGAGCCGCGTGGGCGCATACAGCGAACAGGTGCGCGGCGGCGCGTGGCAGGCGAGCCGGGATTTCTGCTTTTTTACAGAGCCGATGGAGGAAATCGCCGGGAAGACGATCGGCCTGATCGGCTTTGGGCATATCGGCCAGAGCGTCGCGCGAATCGCGCTGGCTTTCGGGATGCGGGTGCTCGTCTGCGTGCCGCATCCCAAGGCGGGGTGGGACGACGTGCGCTTTGTGACGCTTGACGAGCTGCTCGCGGAAAGCGACGTTGTTTCGCTGCACTGTCCGCTGACGGGCGAAAACCGCGGCATGATCGGCGAGGCGGCGATTGCGGCGATGAAGCGGGGCGTTCGCGTCATCAACACGGCGCGCGGGCCGCTGGTCGATGAAAACGCGATGGCGGCGGCGCTTGAAAGCGGCAAGGTGGCCGGTTATATGGCCGATGTGCTCGGCGAGGAACCGCCCGCGCACGGCAGCCCGCTGCTGGGCATGAAGAACGCGATTCTCACGCCGCACGTCGCGTGGGCGCCGCTGCAAACGCGCCAGCGCCTGCTGAACATCGTGGTCGGCAACGTTGCGGCGTTTGTGAAGGGCGCGCCGACCAACGTTGTGAACGGATAAAACGAATCAAACAAACGAAGGAGGAGCGGCATGCTTCAAGGCGTGGTTTTTGATCTGGACGGGACGCTGCTGGATACCGAAAAGCTCTATCGCCGCTTTTGGGTGGAGGCGGCGCGGCAGATGGGCTATCCGATGGAGGACAGGCACGCGCTGATGGTGCGCTCGATGGCCGCCGAACGGGCGGAGCCGCTGCTGCGGCGCGAGGTCTGCGGGGATTTCGATTATCACGCGGTTCGGGCGCTGCGGCGGCAAATCATGGAGGCCTATATCGACGAGAACGGCGTGGAGGCCAAAGCGGGGCTGCTGCCGATGCTGCGGGAGCTGAAACAGATGGGGCTGCGCATTGGGCTGGCGACGGCTACGCCCGAGGCGCGCGCCCGCAAATACCTGCGCATGGTCGGCGCGGAGGCGGCCTTTGACGCGGTGGCCTGCGCGGAGATGGTGGCGCACGGCAAGCCTGCGCCGGACGTGTATCTGCTGGCGGCGCGGAAGCTCAATCTGCCGCCCCGCGTGCTGCTGGGTGTGGAGGATTCGCCCAGCGGCGTGCAATCCGCCCACGCGGCAGGCATGACGGTTGCGATGGTGCCCGATCAGGATCAGCCGAACGCGGAAATCGCCGCGCTCTGCGCGCTGGTCGCGCCGTCGCTGGCGGGGATTGCGCCGTTTGTGAAGGAATCCCTCCGTCGGCTATGATGACGCGGCGCTGGATTGAAAACGTCAGAATGACTGTAAAATGATGGAAAATCTGTTGATTTCATCCGAAAATTTGGTATAATAAAGGCGGAAACAAGTTCTTATTTTCACCAATCAGTCAGGAGGGGATCGTATGGAAAATCGCGTCATCACCATCGCCCGCAGTTACGGAAGCGGCGGCAGAAAAATGGGCAGACTGCTCGCGAAAGAGCTTGGCTATGAGTATTATGACCGAGAGATCCTGCGGATTGCCTCCGACGAGAGCGGCATCAGTGAGGAGCTGTTCAGGCAGGCGGATGAAAAACAGCGTATTCCGTTGTTCCGAATCGCGCGCGAGGTCTATACGGGCGAGGTCATCCCGCCGGACAGCGACGACTTTATCTCCAACGAAAATCTGTTCCGCTATCAGGCGAAGATCATCCGCGAGCTGGCTGCTACGCGCAACTGCGTGATCGTCGGCCGCTGCGCGAACTTCATCCTGCGCGGGCGGGACAACGTGCTCAACGTGTTCGTCACCGCGCCGGTGGTGGACTGCGTTCGCCGCGTGATGGAGACCGACGGGCTGAATCTGGAAGAAGCCGAGAAGAAGATCAAGAAGATCGACAAGCGCCGCGCGGATTATTTCAAATATTTCACCGGCCGCCAGTGGCAGGACGCCGCGCTGTATGATCTCTGCCTGAACACGGGACACATGAGCGAACAGAAATGCGTGGACATCGTGCGCGCGTACATGGACGCGCGGTTCGAGTGAGCCGAACGCACACGTCCGCCCGGCGGCAGAAGCCAAGCGGTTCGCATGACCTAAAAAGCCTGACCTAAAAAGGCGTTTTCCGGCCATAAAAGCCCTTGCCAGAAATGGGGACGAAGGGTATAATGGAGAGGATGTGAACAAACAGGGGGAACGGACAGATGGCAAAGCTCTATTTCCGATACGGCGCGATGGGCTCGAGCAAGACGGCCAACGCGGTGATGGTTCAGTATAACTACAGGGAGCGCGGGCAGCAGGTGCTCATGCTCAAGCCGAAGATCGAAAATCGGGACGGAGCGACCGTTGTGCGCTCCCGCTGCGGACTGGTGGCGCAATGCCGCTATGTCGAGGAGCTGGGCGGTATTGACCTGACGGGCATTGACTGCATCATCGTCGATGAATGTCACTTTATGAATGCCGCGCAGGTGCGCCAGCTGGTGGATATCGTCGATGAGCGCGAGATTCCCGTGATTTGCTACGGCCTGCGGACGGATTTTCGCGGCGAGCTGTTTGAAGGCAGCCGCGAGCTGCTGCGCTGGGCGGACACCATCGAGGAGATCAAGACCGTCTGCTGGTGCGGCCGCAAGGCGACGTTCAACGCGCGCGTGCAGGACGGGCACATCGTCCGCGAAGGCGAGCAGATTATGATGGGCGGCAATTCCGCCTACGTCAGCCTCTGCCGCCGCCACTGGAAGGACGGAAACCTCGGTTCGTTTTGCAATTTGAATTTGGAAGATTGAATTTTATAAAGAGAATCCCCCGCCTGTGCGAAATAGGCGGGGGATTTAGACTGTAGACAAAAAGCTATTCTCCCCCCGAAGGGGGAGAATAGCCCTTTCCACAAATGAAAGAATAGTGCAGACTATGATGGGGGGGAAGCGGGTTACGCGCGGACGTTTTGAACGGGGGTGTGGCGGATGGGCTTCCACTCGACATGCACCAGCAGCGCGGTGAGCGTGATGGGGATATAGGAGAACATGAACAGCGGGAAGAAGGGCAGATACATCACCTTTTTCAACGGGGAGACGGGGATGCGCCGCCACTCGGCGAGAACGGTGAGCAGGCCGTAAGCGAACATCACGCCATAGCTCCACGTCAGCATATCCAGCAGGGAACGGGCGACGTAGCGGAGCATGAAACGGGCGAGGAACGACGGCAGGGAGAGCATCGTCACACAGCAGAAGAGATTGATGAAGACGGCGGCGATGGTCAGCAGCGTACAGGGCGCGACGGTCATCAGCATGTCGTAGCAGGAGAAGCGGATCGGCCCGCGCAGACAGCCGCGCAGAAGCGGCATCCCGCAGTGGGCGTTGACCTGATAAAACCCTTTGGCCCAGCGCATGCGCTGCCGCCACGACTGGGAGAAGGTGACGGGCTGCTCGTCGTAGAGAATCGCGTCGTCGCAATAGCCGATGCGCCAGCCCTTCGTCGCGCAGACGGTGGAGAACTGGATGTCTTCGGTGAGCAGATGATACGGCCAGCCGCCGTTTTCTTCGATGATTTTGGAGGAGACCAGAAAGCCCGTGCCGGAGATGGCGCAGTTGGTATGCAGCTTCATGCGGGGATAGTTGAGGAAACGCGCCTCGCGCAGGAACCAGATGGAATACCCGGCGGAAACCCAGCTCGAAGCGAAATTCTTGGAATTTCGATAGCTGGTGAGCACGTCATACCCCTGCGCGAAGGTTCGATCCATCGCGGAGACGAAATGCGAATCGACGATATTATCCGCGTCGAAGACGAGGAACGCATCGTAATCGGAGAGGGGACGGCGGGAGCGAATCTGACTGAACAGCTCGTTGAGCGCGTAGCCCTTGCCGACCTGATAGGGGTTGAAACGCTCAAACGCGATGGCGCCCGCCTGACGCGCGACGCGGGCGGTGGCGTCCGTGCTGTTGTCGGCCAAGACGTAGATATCCAGCAGCCCGGCCGGGTAATCCTGCGCGCGGAGGCTGGAAATGAGTTCGCCGATGACGCTTTCCTCGTTGCGGGCGCAGATCAGCGCGGCATAGCGGCGGCTCGGTTTGGCGGGCGTCTGCCGCGCGGCCTTCCTTCTGTCGCGGCGGCAGAACGCAAGGCCGTAAAGCGTGTAGAAAACCTGATACAGATAGGCTAAAAAGAGCAGCATGCCGACGATAGTATTGACCTGATCCAAAAAGCGAAGCATAAGCGGATTCCTTTCGTAAAGGTTTGTTTATGTTTTTACAAAGTACACGCCTTGGATATAAATGTCAAGAGCAGGAGAGAAATGTGACGCAATTTCGTCCGCTGTTACGCCGAACGACGAATATAAATAGCGAAAAGCGACAACAACGGGCGCGGCAAAAACCGTGCCCGTTGTCGTCTTTTGTATAAAAATGATTACTTACTGTTCGCCGGGATGGAAGAACGATCCTTGTCGTCGAAGACGAGCACCTTGATCTTCTTGTTGCTGTCGGTCAAATCCCAAATCCATTCGGCGTTGATGCCGCCGTCGGCAGATTCGTCGTGCGCGAGGCAGATGTTGCCGCGCGAGGCCTTCTGCCCCAGCTTGTCCGCCATGAGGGAATAATCCTTGCCGTTTTTCTTGGTGGTCGGGATTTCGCAGAGGTGATAGTTGCCGCTGATGCGAACGGTGTACTTGCTGTAGCCGCCGGAATTCTCGATCGTGCCGCGGCGGGTGACGGTGATAAACTCACCGGCGGGCGTTTCACGATGCAGGGATTTGACGGTGGGCAGGCCGGTGGAGACCGCGCAGGAACCGATGCGCTCGCCGTTCTTGTAGACGGTCAGGGTCTGCGCCGCTTTGTCGATCACAAGGCCGTACATGTTGCTCGGCTCGACGGTGCGCAGCTTGTTGGTGCGGATATAGCCGCGGACGAACGCGCCGTCCTCGTTGCGGTAGGCTTCCACGACAGACCAGCCGTCATCCAGATCCTCGATCAGGTTCAAGCCCTGGCTCAGGCCGGAGACAGAGCCGATCTTCTTGCCGTTGTCGGTGGAATTATAGATGTAGGCGGATTCGGATTCGCCGACGTTCACGCTGACCATCGTGCGGGTGAGCGCTGCCCAGATATCCGCGTCGCTCGCGTTGGCCGTCAGCCCCCAGTAGCCCGCGTCCGCCTGATCGACGGTATCGCTCACGCCCACGCCGATTTCATAGCCCTGCTCGCCGAGCGTGGTCTTGTTCGAAGTGACATATTCCACCACCTTCTCCGTTTTGCCAGAGGAAGACGGTTTGGCGGGCGCGGCAGAGGAGCCGGAGGAAGACGGGGACGAGGCGGTATCCTTTGACGCGGAGGCGTTGCCCTTCGCGGGGGCGGAGCCTTCTTCTTTCTCGTCGTCCGTCTGCTGCGCGAGCGGAATGCCGATGGTCAACTGGCCGCTGACACTGCCGGTGGCTTCGCCGAACTGGTCGATCAGCTCGCCGCTGACGGTATAAGCGCCCACGCTGAGCGGCGAGCCGCTGTCATCCGCCGCGACAAAGTCAAACATGTTGCCGGCAGTGTGCACTTCCTCGCGATCAAGAAGGGTGAGCGAGCCGGAAGGCCCGTTCAGCGTCAGCGTCAGGAAGCCCGGCACGTCGGTGGTGAAGGTGAGCTGGGTGTGCGAGCCGCCCGGCACCTCGGAGGTAGGCAGAGAGAGCTGAAGGTTGGCGGAGGCCGCCAACGCGCCGGAAGCTCCCAGCAGAAGCGCGGAGACGACGAGCGCGGATAAGGGCTTTTTGAATTTCATGACAAGGGGCTCCTTTCGATCAAGAACATGTCGCAGGGGACAGGTACATCCATATTTTCTCTCCTTATGATACTGCAAAACAGGCGCAAACGCAAGTGAAAAGCTGGTTTTTGGTTGTTTGAAGGCGAAGAGCATGGTACAATGGGACGAAGAAACGAAGGGGAGGCGCACGGCATGGAGGCGAGTCTTAAAAGCGTGACGGCGGCGCTTGGCACGCTGCGCGTCGGCGCGGCCGATTCCGAGGAGCGGCTGCACGAGCAGGCTGCCGAGGCGTTCGCCCGCGCGGGGCTGGAGGCGGCGCACGAGGTTCGGCTTGCGCCGCGATGCCGAATTGATTTCATGGTGGGCGGCGTCGGCGTAGAGATCAAGAAAAAAAGGCCGCAGCGCGCGCCGCTGATCGCCCAGTTGACGCGATACGCGAGCTGCCCGCAGGTGGAGCGGCTGGTTGTGCTCGCGCCGCGCGGGGTGGATTTGCCCAAAAGCATCGGCGGGAAGCCGGTGACGATGATGAGCCTTGAGAGGCTTTGGGGGATTATGCTTCCATGACGATGGACATGACGACAGAGATGACGACCGAAGAAAAAAAGCTGCCGGGCTATCTGCTGGATGCGCCGAAAAACGGCCATATCTACGGAACGCTTTCCTATAACAGGCGGAGCAAATGCTGGACGATCAAGGGCGAGCCGTGCGTGACGGAGATGGCGGCGCGACTGTTTCCGGGCAGTCAGCGGCGGCGGGGAGAAGCGCGATTCACGGCGAACCGGCGAATCATCGGCGATGTGAACTGGCTGATGCTGCGCTATCCGCTGGAAATCGCGCCGAGAGACCGCGCGCTCTGGGAGAACGCGCTGATGCAGGCGCGGGAACACGCGATTCAGCGCGCGCAGGCCGAAAAACTGCCCCGAAGGAGCGCACCGCCGGAGGGGACGTTCGAGGGGGAGCTGCGGGAATTCCAGAAGGAGGGGCTTTCCTTCCTGCTGGCGAATCCGCGGACGCTGCTGGCGGATGAAATGGGTCTGGGCAAGACGGTGCAGGCGCTGGCCTGTCTGGCGGCGACAGGGGCGTTTCCGGCGCTGATCGTCGTGCCGCCGCATCTTCTGCGCAACTGGCAGGCGGAGGCCGCGCGCTTCCTGCGCATCAAGGGAAGGCCGCCGCGCGTCTGTGTGCTCACGGGCTTGAAGCCGTATCAGCCCCCGGAGGCAGACGTTTACATCATTCACTATCTGCTGCTGCGCGGCTGGAAGCAGGCGCTGCCGCAGATGGGGTTCAGCGCGGTGATCTTTGACGAAATACAGGAGCTTCGCCACGGCGGCACGGAGAAATATTCGGCGGCCAGCCTGCTGGCGGAAGGCTGCGAACGGGTGATCGGCCTTTCCGGCACGCCGATTTACAACAAGGGGTCGGAAATTTGGAATGTGGTCAACATCCTTGACTTCCATTGTCTCGGCGATTGGGAGAGCTTCACGCGCGCGTGGTGCGACGGATATGGGAATCATCTGGTGCGCGACCCGGCGCTGCTGGGCGACCACTTGAGGCGGGAAGGGCTGATTTTGCGCCGAACCAAGCAGGAGGTGCTGACCGAACTGCCGCCCAAGCGGCGGCTGGTGCAGGAGATTGACGCGGACGACCGCGTGTATCGGGAGCTGATGCGTCCGGTGATCGAGCTGCTGGGCAGCCTGCGTGCGCTGCACCCAGAAGCGAAGGAGCGCGCCATGCTGGAGGAGCAGGTCGGCCGGGGCGAACGGCAGGCCACGGGCGTGGCCAAGGCGCCGTTCGTCGCGGCGTTTGTGCGCGCGCTGCTGGATAACGGAGAGAAGGTGCTGCTGTTTGCGCACCACCACGCGGTAATGGATGTCTACAAGAAAGAACTGGCGAGTTACCGCCCGGCGTTTATCACGGGGCGAGAGACGACACAGCAGAAGAACGACGCGGTGACGCGGTTCATGGGGGAGAAGACGAACCTCTGCGTGATTTCTTTGCGCGCGGCCTCTGGGCTGAACCTGCAAAGGGCGAGCTGCGTGGTCTTCGGCGAACTGGATTGGTCGCCCGCGGTGCACAGCCAAGCCGAGGACAGGGCGCACCGCATGGGGCAGAAGGATTCGATTCTCTGCTATTATCTCGTTGCGCCGCAGGGATCGGACAGGGATATGCAGGATGCGCTAGGGCTCAAGGTGAGTCAGTTCGTCGCGCTGATGGGCGACAAAACGCCGGCGTTGAGCGGTGTGCAGGATGCTCAGCAGGCGGCGAAGGCGCATATCGAAAAGATGCTGGAACAGTATGACGCAGCGCAAACAAATGATCGGATTTGAACGTTTTCCATTGCCTGCCCGGAAGACGGTTTTTCAAGGAATAGCAGAGAAAAATGACGCTTTTCAGGATGAAAGATGCGGATTTCAGACAAAAAGATTCAAAAAGTGTCAAAAAAAGTTCGAAAAAGGTATTGACAGAAGAGCGGGACTGCGATATAATAATTGAGCTGTCAGCGCGAGCGACTAAGCCGAGCGGACAGCGATGATCCTTGAAAACGATACAGAATCAAGAAGAACGCGAACTGCGATTTTCACGAGTCGCAGTTGAGAAAAGACAGTCAATTCGAGAATGAGTTTTGAACTTGGGAGCGATAGCTTCTAGGATTCAAAAGGATTAAACACGAGAGTTTGATCCTGGCTCAGGACGAACGCTGGCGGCGTGCCTAACACATGCAAGTCGAGCGAGGAAGAGGAGATAGCTTGCTAACTCCTGTTTCTAGCGGCGGACGGGTGAGTAACGCGTGAGCAACCTGCCTTTATCAGGGGGATAACGCATCGAAAGATGTGCTAATACCGCGTAAGACCACAGCCTCACATGGGGCAGGGGTCAAAGGAGCAATCCGGATAAAGATGGGCTCGCGTCCGATTAGCTAGTTGGTGAGATAACAGCCCACCAAGGCGACGATCGGTAGCCGACCTGAGAGGGTGATCGGCCACATTGGAACTGAGAGACGGTCCAGACTCCTACGGGAGGCAGCAGTGGGGAATATTGGGCAATGGGCGAAAGCCTGACCCAGCAACGCCGCGTGAGGGAAGAAGGGTTTCGGCTCGTAAACCTCTGTCCTATGGGACGAAGGAAGTGACGGTACCATAGGAGGAAGCCCCGGCTAACTACGTGCCAGCAGCCGCGGTAATACGTAGGGG
>ERZ773260.174-NODE-174-length-94669-cov-4.282749_pt1 | contig 94669 bp, 89 predicted proteins | sample MGYA00511387_ERZ773260 | MGnify/ENA primary metagenome ERZ773260 (study PRJEB29015, sample SAMEA2737745) | human gut metagenome | biome: human gut; feature: human-associated habitat; material: faeces | place: China | collected 2012 ...
CGTATAAATACGCCGGTCCTTAGGCTGCGTCCTTTGCAGCCTTAGTACCGCTGCGCATTTATCCGAGCGAGAGCAAAAACGACTAAAAGTCGTTTGCCTGCACAGGAACCTTGCAGGGCAGCGGCCGCACAGGGAGACAGCGGGATATCATCGGGCACAGGCCGGGGGAGGCCAAAGGCGGAAGGCAGGGCAGAGGCAGGGGCAATATTTTTTATCTGCACCCTTTACACAAAGCTTGACTTTTACGGAGTACATGGTATTATGAATCCAGTTAGTTCTAAAAAGAACTATGCGAGGTGGTGTATATGAATCGTATTATTGAATATCTGATTATAGGGAGAAAGCTGAATAAAACGTACAACAGATACCTGGGTGAGGTCAGTGAGATTTACGGCCTGAACCGGATGGAAATCAACGTCCTTTTATTTCTGTATAATAATCCCGGCTACGATACGGCTTCGGATATTGTGGAACTGCGTTCCTTCCCCAAATCCAATGTTTCCAAAGCTGTTGATGTTCTGACAGGGCGTAATTACCTGGAAGGAATTACAGATAAGGAAGACCGCCGGATCATACATCTGCGGATATGCCCTCCTGCTCTTGATGCCGTCAGGGCGGCCAGGAAATGTCAGGAGGATTTTCTTCAATATATTTGCAGAGGGGTTACAAAAGAAGAAATGAAGGTAGTGGATCACGTTATATCCGTTATATCCCAAAACCTGAAGGAGAATTAAAAGATGTTGGAAAAATTAATCGTATGTATTGTTGCCGGCCTGGGAGCCGGTATCGGCACAGGGTTTGCGGGAATGTCCGCTGCTGCCGTTATTTCACCCATGCTCATAACCTTTCTGGGTTTTCCCGCTTATGAAGCCGTAGGCATCGCCCTTGCTTCCGATGTTCTGGCCTCCGCAATTTCCGCCTATACCTATGGGAAACACAAAAACCTGGATGTGAAAAACGGAATTATCATGCTCATTTCCGTCCTTGTTTTTACTCTCGTCGGAAGCTTCATCGCCTCCAAAGTCCCCAACCGGTCCATGGGAAGCTTTTCCGTAGTCATGACATTTCTGCTGGGTATCAAATTCCTGGTAAAGCCCGTCATGACTACCAAAGAGACACAGGCTGATAAGGATACGCGCACCAAAATTATCCAGTCACTTCTCTGCGGAGCCCTGATCGGATTTATCTGCGGCTTTATCGGAGCCGGCGGCGGAATGATGATGCTTCTTATCCTCACCAGTGTTCTGGGCTATGAACTGAAAACGGCAGTAGGAACCAGCGTCTTTATCATGGCCTTCACGGCATTTACCGGCGCGGTTTCCCACTTTACCATCGGAGGGATTCCTGATATTCCTGCCCTGCTGCTCTGTATCCTTTTCACGCTTATAGGGGCAAGGCTGGCCGCCCGGTTTGCCAATAAAGCATCTGCCAAAACTCTGAACCGGGCTACGGGAGGTGTGCTTACCCTCCTGGGTCTGGTAATGATCGTCATGAATTTTCTGCCGGCCTGACAAGCTCATAGCTTTCTTTTATCATGCGCCGGACATCCCTGTCCGGCACAGAGCCGTCAAGGATCACCGTATTCCAATACCGTTTATTCATATGATATCCCGGCAGTACGCCGGGATAAGCATCCCTCCAGAATTGGATCCATTCGGGATCGCATTTCACATTTACCTGGACAAGGCCGTTTCTTTCATATATATAAGCAAATGTTTTTTTATTGCCTTTACACCGCATTACCGTCCAGTTGTCATCATGAAAGGGATAATCTTCGTAGACGCCCTTGAATGTGAGGCAAAAGGCTATCATTTCTTTTCTTGTTTTCATCCTTCTTCCCCCTCTTTTATCAAAAGCTTAAAAATCCCAGATGCTCCAGAAGTATTTTGGTTCCCATCAGGATCAGAATAATACCGCCCGCCAATTCTGCCTTTGCTTTGAATTTCGTGCCGAATACATTTCCGATTTTAATTCCGAGGACACTTAAGAAAAAGGTTATCGTACCAATAAAGGATACGGCCGGTACAATGTCCACATTGAGAAAAGCAAAGGTGACTCCCACCGCAAGTGCATCAATACTGGTGGCAACCGCCAGAGGGACCATGGTTTTTATGCCGAAGGAATCATTCTGGCATTCTCCCTCTTCCGCTTTTTCCCTGGATTCCTTTATCATATTCAATCCGATAAGGCCAAGGAGGACAAACGCAATCCAGTGATCAATACTGGTGATCAGATCCTTGAACTGGGTGCCCAGCAGATAACCGATTAACGGCATTCCCGCCTGGAAACCGCCGAAATACAAACCCGCGATCAGCGCATTTTTCCAACTCATTTTTTTCATGGAAAGACCCTTGCAGATAGATACCGCAAAAGCATCCATGGACAAACCCACCGCAATTATCAAAAGCTCCCAAAGACTCATATCCTTTTCCTCCTCGTTTGACCCTTTTATATGGCCAAAATACAGCCGTTCTTTTTCCGGCGTTCTCCGATACCTGTTTTTACCCCTCCGGCCAGGAACGTCTTTTTTTCTTGAGAATGCGCGCCCACCGGGCGCACATAAAAAAGACCTATCTGCTCTTTGGGCAGATAAGTCTCATCATTTAAAGCAAAGCCAGATAACCGTGTTATCAGTATGTTGACTTCACTACACCGTCAAGTGCTAACTACTCCCTTATCGTGAAATTTATCATATCATTTTGATAAAAACATGTCAATAATGTTCTTCAAAAAATTTGCGGATCATTCGTTCCTCTGCCTGGACAGAGCCCTGTATCATGGGATTTTTACCGCCGCCTCTGCCATTCAGCTCCTGATTCATGAGTTTTCCCAAAGCGGCCACATCCTTATCCCCGCTGCATACCACATATTTATAACCCTCGCTGTCACTTCCTGAAAAAACCGCGGCCAGCCCGGCCCGGGAAGACAGCATGTCCGCAAGCTTGCGCACTTCTACCGAATTCAGTCCTTTTTCAAAAAGAACCGCCTTTTCCTGCCCCTCCGGCGTTTCCTTCAGGAGCATATCAAAAATACGCTGTTTCAGCATTATATTTTCCTGTTTGAGTTCCTGCATCTGTTCCAGCTGTTTCTGCACCGCTTCCCCGATTTCTTCCGGCTTCGCGGATAGCAGATTGGATACGGCCTTCACATTCCTCTGCTTCCTGTCGTAATCACCGAGGGCCATCCACCCGATCTGAAGGGTAAGACGGATCCCTGATTTATAGTGTTCCGAGGAGGTTACCTTAATCGGCCCTATTTCACCGGTGCGCTTCACATGTGTTCCGCAGCAGGCGCATACATCCGCTCCGGGTACTGTGACGATGCGGATATCCCCGTCAAGCTCCTTTTTGCTGCGGTATTCCAGTTTCTCCAGTTCTTCCTTTCCGGGATATTCCGCAAGTATGCGTTCATCTGCAAATACCACTGTATTAGCCATTTTTTCCGCTTCCGCTATCTCATCCTCCGTCAGAAGACCGCTGAAATCCACAGTCACAAAATCTTTACCCATATGAAAGCCGATATTATCGTATCCGTGAGTCCTGTGAATAATCCCTGAAAGAATATGTTCCCCGGAATGCTGCTGCATATGAAGGAACCGCCGATTCCAGTCGAGCTTTCCGTGCACCATGCTTCCCGGCTCCAGGTATTTGGTACAGATATGCAGGACATAATCTTTTTTATCCCTCACATCCGTCACTTCCCCATCCTCCAGATACCCCTGATCTGCGGGCTGTCCTCCGCCTTCCGGAAAAAAAGCGGTTTCATCCAGAACGATTTCATATCCGTTCTTTCCTTCCTCGCAGCTTAATACCCTGGCATCAAACTCTTTTATATAGGCATTTTCAAAATAAAGTCTCTTGGTAAACATCCTTCTCTCTCCTTTGCTTCCTCTTCCGGCTCATTTCTCCGGCCTTCCGCTCTGTAAACTCTCTTCAGTCTTCTGCATGGCTTCCCGGAAAAAACGGAGCAATCCCTCTTTCTGTGAATCAAAGCACTGCAGCTGTCCGCCCTCCACGAAATAATTGCCTGTGACAATATCAACGGATATACAATCCAGAGGAAAACCTTCCTCCTTCTGCTCTTTTGCCCTGTCAACCAGATAGAAGCTTCCTCCGCCGATGTCAGCCCCCTCATATTCGTACCGCTCCCTGCTGTTCATGATCAGACAGATGGCATTCCTGTATTCTGCCAGGCATTTTCCTCCCAGCCTGTGGGCGATATCCGAATAATAAGCCGTCATCTCCTCATCGGACAGCCGCCGTCCTCCCACATTGCGCACATGGACTCCAGGCTGTTCTTCCTCCGGAAGACCATGGATATAAAATCCGCTGTCACAGGAAAAAACCGGCTTCTGAAAAATACGGTAATAATATTCCGCCTTCATTCTGGCATTTTCCAAAGGGGTACTTCCTGACTCTTCCGGACTTTCCTCCACTCCCGGCAAATCATCCAGACCTATCAGATCCACATTCAGTTCTTCCAGGAAATCTTTCATCATCATAAATTTCCCATGATTCCCTGTTCCAAAAATCAATTCCATTTTATCACACCTAACTCTCTTTCGGGAGCCCTTACTTTTCAATGAAATACAGATAGAAGTACAGATAAAAAAGTGAATGCCGCCTGAAGCAGCGGGATTATTCCCATGGTAAAAGCAGCCCGGCTCCCAATCCGCCGCGCTGCTTTCCCGATTTCTCTACCACTCTTTTTTTATTTCCTGTTCCGACAGCCCGTACCTGCTGAGAAAATCCTGCATATCACCCTGGCTTCGGATATACATGATTTCTTCCGTGTGCCCCGTTCTTTTATCCCTGAAGCACGCCACCTTCTCCCCCGTACAGATACTGCATTTTAAAACCGGAATCTGTTTTTCCCTGTCAAATTCCGGGTATGTATTTTCTTTTTTCCTTTTAAAAAGAATCACCGGATTCTCATCCCCTATTCCACCGCATAGTTCAGCTTCACCGTAATCATTGCCGTTTTATATCGGGAACTGGTGTCAAAGGCGCCGTCATAGCTGTACTCTCCGGAGCCGGAATTCTTGGCGGTAATCTGGAAAACTCCCAGGTTCGCACTCAGAAGCTCTCCCGTCCGGCTTCCGGTACCAGCCGCCATAATATCAATCCTCTGCTTGGCGTTGTCCGTTGCCTTTTCAATGAGCTCCAGCTTTACCTCATCCAGTTTGGTACAGTAATATTCAGGTGAATTGGATACAAATTCCACCCCGGATTCAATCAGTTTGGTTATATCCCGGGAAATATTCTCCACCTTGTCAATATCCACTGAGGTTACGGACAGGCTCTGGTACAAATCATATCCATCCGGATAATCCCTGATATAATTCCCGTTCTCATCATATTCCGTACGGTAACGCTGGGAAATATCCACGGAGCTGAATACCAGCTCATCTTCAGAAACCCCGTTTTCCAGCAGATATTCCTTTACAATTTCCGAATCTCTCTTTATAACGGCATATGCCTCTTTAGGAGTAGCCCCATAGGTGGAAAAATTTCCTCTCCATACAATTAAATCGGACTCAAAATCCAGGTTTGCCGAACCCGTTGCCGTAAGACCTCCGGCTCCGGCGGTCTTCTTATAATTCATTAGGTTTCCCGAAAAAATTATGACACAGATTATAGCCGTAATTCCAGCAATTAATGCAATAATAATCGCCTTCCAGTCTCCCAGGCCGCCTTTTCTCCTGTCACGCTCATTTTCCGTCTGCTGACTCACCGTTTCCTTTTTCTCATCCATCGGCATCCCCTCCTTTTTTCTTATACTCAGTACTGCTGTTATGTATTCAGTATAGCAGTGACGCAGTGAAAAACAAGGAATATTTTCTTAATTCTTGTATTTTATTCCTTTGTTTGATAGTATAAAAGTATGCGGGGAATTGATATTCCCACATAACAATAAATAAGAAAAGGAGGAAAAGAGTATGAAACACAAAAAGCCACTGGCCCTGATACTGTCTTTAATCACGGCCCTCACCCTTTCCATCCCTGTCATTGCACAGGAGGGAAATATTCCAGATAAAATTATCATTCTGCATACAAATGACGTCCACTGCGGAATTGATGACAATATCGGTTATGCCGGCCTTGTCTCCTGCAAGGCGCAGATGGAGCAGGTGTACGGCAGGGAAAATGTTACTCTGGTGGATGCAGGAGATGCCATCCAGGGCGGAGCCATCGGCACACTGTCAGACGGCGCATTTCCTGTGGATATCATGAATCAGGCCGGCTACGATATTGCCGTGCCCGGAAACCATGAGTTTGACTACGGTATGGACAACTTTCTCCGGCTGGCAGAAGAAAGAGCCGAATATACCTATGTCTGCTCCAATTTCATAGACCTGAAAACCGGATCCTCTGTTTTTCTTCCCTTTAAAATTCTTTCTTACGGAGACGTGGATGTGGCTTATGTGGGAATTGATACACCGGAAAGCTTTACCAAATCCACCCCTTTGTATTTCCAGGATGATGAGGGGAATTATATTTATGGCTTCTGTCAGGGGAACAATGGACAGGATTTATATGATAACGTGCAGAATTCCGTGGATACCGCCATTGCCATGGGCGCCGATTATGTCATTGCCATCGGGCACCTTGGCATGGAAGGAAGTACGCCACAGTGGCAGTCGGAAGCGGTTATTGCAAATACAAACGGAATTGATGCATTTATCGACGGACATTCCCATGAAGCCTATGATAAAAAGGTTAAAAACAAGGACGGTAAGGAAGTTGTCCTCGCTCAGACAGGAACCAAATTAAATGCTGTGGGGAAAATAGTATTGGATCCCAAAAACGGGACTATAACAGCCGAACTGATAGAAAATTATACGGATAAAGATCCGGTTATGGATACTTTTATCCATGCGCTGAAAGATGGCTTTGCTGACGTTCTCGGCCAGGTAGTGGCGAAATCCGATGTAACGCTTACCACAAAGGATCCTTCCGGAAATGAACGTCTGATCCGAAACGGAGAAACCAATCTGGGCGACCTGTGTGCAGATGCCTACCGTTCCGTTATGGGCGCTGATATCGGCATTGTTAACGGCGGAGGTATCCGGGCGGATATCAAGGCAGGAGATATTACCTATGAAGATATCATAAATGTCCATCCTTACGGAAATGAAATGTGTGTTGTGGAAGCCACAGGGCAGGAGATACTGGATGCGCTGGAGCTTGGCGCTTCTCTTTACCCGGAAGAAAACGGCGGTTTCCTCCAGGTATCCGGGCTTACCTATTCCATAGATCCTTCCATCCCTTCTTCCGTAATCAGGAATGATGAAGGTGAATTTCTCCGGGTTGACGGGGAATACCGGGTATCCCATGTGCTTGTTGACGGCATTCCTCTGGATCCGGCCAAAACCTATACCGTGGCCTCCCATAATTATATGATTAAAAACGGCGGAGACGGCTTTACCATGTTCCGTGATAATAAGCTTCTCCAGGACTGCACTATGCTGGATAATCAGGTATTGATTGATTACATCACAAAACAGCTTAAAGGCATTGTAGGAAAAGAATATGCCATGCCTTACGGTGAAGGACGGATTTCCATTATATACAGCGCTTCCGCCGCTGGAAATGCCGCATAATATCCTTCTTTTACGTTTTTCGTTCCGAAATATCAACAGCCTGATTTCACCTGCAGGCCAAAAGACAGCCGGGCCATATTTTATGTATATGGCTCCGGCTGTCTTTTCCTTTATCCGTTACTCTCTCCATCATACATGAATAACCGCATATAAATAGGAATCCTGTATGCACCCGTTTTTAAAGATACTTTTTCTTTTTATTCCCTCCAGCTGAAAACCGGCTTTTTCCAGAACTCCTCTGGAAGCCAGGTTTGTGGAAAAAGGCTCCGCATAAATCCTCACCAGCTTATAGCGCCGGAAGGCTTCCTCGCACATCTGCTGCACCGCTCTGGTCATAATCCCTTTTCTCCAGAAGGGCTCCCCAAGCCAGTAGCCAAGCTCCGCGGATTTGCAGTACACATCATCCTTCAGCATAACCGCAATACTCCCCACAGCTTCCCCATCCACTACAATCGCCCTGGACAGCTGCGTTTTTCCTTCTTTCTCCATACAGTCCCCCACAAACCACTGCGCATCCTCTTTTGTATAGGGATAGGGGAAGGAATCTCTCAGCCTCCCCGCTATTTTTTCATTATTTGCATATTTGGCAACTCCAGCAATGTGATCCTCTTTCCACTCTTCCAATATAAAGTCCATGTCAATCCTCCGATATCTGATTTCCTGTTTTCTGACGGAAACCGGGTTTTTTCTCTTCGATTCCGGTTCCCCCACCCTTAGTGACAGCTGTTTTATGCCGCGTCCTCATACGCAAGAAGACAGCGGCCCCAACATGACTATAGGGCCCCTGGAAATCCATTCTTTTTTCTTTTTCCATCCTCTGGATTTAAACATAACCCGAAATCCTTTCTTTACCGGAACCGTACTCACGGCGCCGCTCTTCGAATTCCTATTTTAAAGAGTCAATTGTCCCGCCGCAGACAACGGAATATCCAATTTGAAACATTGCTGCCCGCAGGAATTAACCGCAGACAAAAACCGCATGGATTATCAGAAATATAAATCTGGAATCCATGCGGTAAAATTCAATCTATTCAGACCACACAGATACAAGCCTCTGCGTACTTGCATCTGCATTATACAGCTACAAGCACCGGAAGTTCATGGACATGACTGCGGGCATCATGAAATCTGCAGTTTTGATCATTTTCTCTGCCATAAATAACTCCTGTACCGTGAAATCTTTACCATTTTGTATCAGTGTAACAAAGTCGGATGTAAAAATCAACTCATAACAGCATATTTTTAAAATTAATTAATATCGGGCACTAAGGAAAGCGCACCTCCATATCCCATATCAACCGTCCACTGCCCGTCTGATTTTACTTCCAGATAGCAGTTTGTTTTTTTAGGATTATTTAAGACTGCCTGTCCGGAATAGGCGCCGATATTATTGACGAGAAGCTGGCTGGTTCCGTCGGAATAATGAGCCCACACAATAAAATTACCTTTTCCGGTGTTGTTTATGGATACTGTTGTCCCTGTGCCCGGCAGATTAAATACACCTGAAACTTTATCTCCTATACTCGTTACTGAATTTGTAGACAGATTGGTAACTGTGGATACCGTAATCGTCCAGTTTCCTTCGGCTCGAATATCGAAAATCCCCAGCGGCACCGCATCACTGCCGTCTGACAAAAGGGTTGTGCCGGCATAGGAACCAATACTGTTTACGAGAAGCTCAGTACGTTCATCCGTAATAAAATTTACAATAAAATTTCCTTTTCCCCCATAGGTAAAGGTAACCTTGTAGGCCGTTCCCTTAGGAAGCGCCATATTGAGAATGGAACTGTTACCGCTGCCGGCATATTGAAGTACCGGAACTGCCGCCGGAACAGAAACTTCACTGAAATCAGTCCTTACGGTTACCAGGCCAACTGAGTTCGCAGCATTAACAGACAGTGCCGCACCGCAGATCATCGTGAGTGAAAGACAAAAAGCAAGCAATTTTTTAATCCTATTCATATGACACCTCTCTACTTTCTTTTATTTTTAACAGCTTCTTTTTACAGCGCCTGCAAAGATACGTTCTCTGCATACGGGCTGATTATAGCACAGGCCGTATATCCATTCAATTCATCAGCACAATAATTAATAAAAGTTTAGGAAACCGGTTTGTCTTTTATAAAATAAATTGTAAATTACCTTGGTTTGCTGTCCGATAATGTATATAATGAAAGAAAATACATACAGGAGGGCATTATGAAAAAGAAAGGGTTGTTATTTGTATTTATGCTGATATTGGGAATGCTTCTGTGCTCATGCTCCGGAGACTCACCGGATAAAATGACCGGGGTAAAGCTTCCGTCAGGAGAAAAACTGGAATTATACATGAGCCGGGATAAAGTGGAAGAGCTCATGAGCAGTTACGATTACGAAGTAATGCTTAAGAAGTATAACTATGGTTTTGTCACACTGGGATATACAGACGGCCTGTTATCCTATATCTCTTTTTCGAACGATTCCAAAACGAAGCTTCTGAACGGATTAGGAATCGGCAGTACTGATTACGAAAAATATGGATTCCAGTTGGACGGACAGCATGTAAACACGGATCTTCTGTTTCAAAAGGTAAATGGCAAATATGAAAAAATAGACAGTGCGGAACAGGCAAGAGATTTTGAATTTCAGGAAGGATTTGATGCCGGTATCATTGTATCTGATGACAATAAGGTTGATACCGTCATTATTTGTGATTTATATACTGTAATATGGGGTGATTATGAAGAATAACTCACTGAAGTATTTATAGAAAATATTGGAAAATGCGTCTATGGGAAAATCCATAGACGTTTTTTTATGGTGTCTTTTTTAGTTCCATTCATACTAATATTAAGAAATTTTTAAAGGTATATTCCATAAGGCTTTTCATTTTTGAATTATAGTGTAAGATATATTACATGTTTTTCCATAACAGGAAGAATACTAACCCTGTATGGAGCATATTCTTTAATAAGGGAGTTTTACATGTATTTTTTTATACTTATTCTGTTGTTTATACTGCTTTTTCAGGTAAGCTCCTCCGGACCGGAACATTTCCAGGAGGAACATTTTACAAAGAACTTTGAACTGCCGCTCCGCGGTTTTTTCACACTGGTTATCGTTTACCACCACCTTTCCCAATATCTGGACAACCCCGGTCCTTTCCGGGTCTTTCTGGAGGTGGGGATCCTCTGTGTGGCTGCATTTTTCTTTTATTCCGGATATGGCCTGATGAAAAGCGTTCTTACCAACAAGAACTATTTTCATCACTTTTTTCTGCGCAGATACATTAAAATATTTGTTCCCTTTTTTATCTGCAATGCCCTGTATCTTTTTGTTTATTATCTGACGGGAGACCGCTATGGCCTGAAGCTGTCCCTTGAATATTTAAGCGGCATACAGCTGATCAATCCCCAGTCCTGGTATATTATTGTAATAGCCCTGTTTTATTTCGTATTTTTTCTGTCCTTCCGTTTTATCAGAAAAAAAGGAATCAGTTTCCTTTTATTGGGTATTTTCCAGATTGTGTTTCCCACCTATTGTATGGCAAAAGGCCCCGGTATTTACTGGTTTCAGGGTGAGTGGTGGTTTAATTCCAGCAGTCTGTTTTTTATAGGCATCCTCATGGCACAATTTGAAAAGCCCATTATGAAATTTACCCGGAAATGGTACTATTGGCTCCTTCTGCTCTCTGCCGGGACCTTTCTCTACTTTTTCCCAAAATCTGTCCAGGTATTGGACCAAATCGAGCCATTGTTAACGAATGAACATATTTTTGTAAAGGAAATGATTGGTAACTGGATCTGCTTTATATGGCAGACAATTGCTGTTATTAACTTTATGATTTTTGTTTTCCTGCTCACCTTGAAAATACGGTTTTCCAATAAATTTCTTTCCTTCCTGGGAACCAGATCCTTTGAAATTTATCTGATCCACGGGCTTTTTCTGGAGGTATTCCGAAGCGACAGGTTTTATATTCAAAGTGATTTTTTATACACCGCGGCAGTTCTTGTATTATCTTTGGGCTGCGCTTCCCTTATGTACTATCCCTTCAAGATGATCTCCAGAAAATTGGAGGAATACAGCCTTCAGCTGTACAGCTGAGCATTTATCAAGCCGGAATCTGTTCGGAGCCCTTCCGGCAGATATCCCAAAATGCGGCTGCCGCCAGCCCTGCAAAAACAATGCCTCCCAGTATCCCCGTCGGATCCGGTCCGAGGAACGGATTTACCTGCGCACCCATAAAAAGAGCCGAGGGAGAAAAAAGGTCCATGCCATTAAGCGCCGCATGGAATACCACGCAGCTCCATATGGATCCGGTTTTGAAAAACAGCCATCCCTGGATACATCCCAGCACCGTGCTGAACACCACCATAGCAAAAATTCCCGCAATCGGATGAGCGGTTCCGTAGTTAAAACCACAGGCGATCACCGGTGCATGCCATATTCCCCAAATCACCCCGGTAAGCAGAACCGCTTTCCATGGTTTCATAAATTCCAGCAGTTTGGGAAGAAGGTACCCTCGCCAGCCCGCTTCTTCCCCCAGACACTGTACCAGTCCCATCAAAGGGTTCACCAGAACTGCAAGCGGAAGCATGGTTCCCAGATAGCGGAAATAATCCACAGTAGTTTTTATCCCTTCCTCCCTGGCACACAGAGAGGAAAGCGGCTGGAAGTCTTCCCGGAATATAAAAAAATAAATAGCTGCCCCCATAAAAGCAAAAAGCGGTGTTAAAATCCATGCAGCCAAATACCACTTCCCGTTTTTCCTGAAATAAGGGCGCAGAAATAAATCCTTTGTCCCCTCCTTTGTGATCAGCCTGGCAGCAAGAGCGCTCAGCCCCGGTGTCAGCATAAGCATAAGCAGAATGTTATCCTCCCTGCTCCTGATATATGCCGTGCCCAGAAAGCCTAAAAAAATAAGGGTAAAAATACTAAAAATCATTATACGCCGTTTATTCTGATTCCGAATTACATTTCCATCCGTTCCCATTTCATTTCTGTCCCTTTTCTATCTTGCTCTATGATTCCGCACTCCGTTTTTTTACAGTAATAATAATTCCCCCCACGGTAAAGGCAGCTGCCAGCAGGATACAGATAAGAAACAGAATCATGGTTGTATTTCCATTAATATAATCCCCGTTCCATATCCGGAAATCACATGGCTGCATTTGGAAGGGCACTCTGTCTATAATCACATGCAGGATACTGTTGATAAAAAGAGTATAAATCCCGCTGAATCCCAGTACCATGGCAGTCCGGAAGTAGGGGTGGATTTTCAGATAACGGATAACCGCCAAAAGCACCCACACGTATAAAAGCCCTGCCAGAGCCACGGGGCAGGCTATTGTAAAGTAGGCTCCCATATTTCCGGTATAATGCAGGGCTGATGCCAGCAGGATAAACAAAAGAATGGTATCAGCAGCAATACACAGCAGCGCCTTATGCTGATACAGACTTCCCGGAAGCGGCAGGCTGGGAAGTATAAAGGGCAGAAAAACTACGGAGAATCCCAGGGTCACTGACCAATTGGCCACAAAAAACCAGCCTCCGCCCGTATAAACCGCACAGATAAATAAAAGCAGAAGCAATGAAATCCAGAAGCTTGCCAAGGTAATCGCCGCCCTGTACTTTTGCAAATATAAAGGGAGGGATAACAGCGTAAATGCCGTAAGGATTCCGCTCAGTACAATAAAAAACCAGGAAAGCCTGCGTTCCACAGCCAGATTGGTAATAAAACATGATACCAGTGCAATTCCGTAAACAACCAGCATTGTTACGGAATAGATATGAACCATTTTCTGATAGGATGCCGCCTGTTTTTCCAGCTTTTTCTGTTCCATATCCTCACTTGCCGTAATCAGCTCATGTTCACTGATATTAAGTACACCGCAGATCTGAGACACCAGTGATATGTCGGGATAAGAAATTCCTCTTTCCCATTTCGAAACGGCAGACTCCGTCACATATAATCTCCGGGCCATCTCCTTCTGCGTCAGGCCGCATTCCTCTCTCTTTCTTCTAAGGAACTTACCAAATGTATCCTTCTCTTCCATTTTCCAGATTTCCTCTCTTTCCCCGTCTGTCCTCCCGGAGTATAAATTTTCTTTTTCTTTTCTTATACCCTTTTCTCATATTAAAGTCAACGAATTCGTAGGAAACAGGGACTCGACCGTCAAGCCAGCCCCTGTTTCCGGGCATTTGCAGAAAAAAATATACTCCGGTTTTTCGAAGAAGATATTTTGTTATATGTAAGCCTGTTATGCCTGTCATAAGAATGCAGATGTTTTTATGGTCAGATCTTCTGGTTAATATAATCACAGATTATATTGGCAGCGGCATCCACACCGCATGAACTGTCAATACAAAGATGATAGCCATGGGGCTCTCCCCATGTACGGCCTGAAATATTCCTGTAATATGCGGCACGGGCGGCATCCGAACGCGCAATATTTTTCCGCCCTTCATCCATTGTATCACCATACATTTCCATAACCCTTTTTATGCGGTATTCACGGGGCGCATAAATAAAAACACGAATTACATCCGTATATTCATTTAAGACATAATCAGCGGCACGGCCTACGATGACACAGGACCCGTTGTCCGCGATTTTACGGATAATCTGCTCCTGCGCGGTAATCGCCTGCTGCACAACATTTGTACTCAGATACAAGGAACGCAGCAGCTCCGGAGAATTTTCATTGATATCCGATATAAACCTTTGAGCCAAACCACTTTCCTGTGCTGCCAGAGCGGTCATCTCCTTATAATAGCAGGTAACTCCCATCTGTTCCGCCACAAGCTGCCCAATCCGCTTACCGCAGGAACCGTGCTCACGGGCTATGGTAACAATAACTCCTTTACGCGAAGGACGGATCACTGCACTCACCGGGAGCGGAATATTGCTTTCACCGGCTTCCCATGTCCTGAAATAGTGTATAGTCAGGGATACAGCAACAATCATACCAATTAAATCCGCTGCCGGTGCGGCGAATAAGATGCCATTTATGCCGCTGCCTGCCTGATTTATCTCACAAACATAGGGTATCAGTATTACAAGCGGTACAAAGCAGACAATATCACGCGTCAGGGATGCTACGACCGCCATAACCGGCTTACCTACAGCCTGAAAAAATATAGAGGACATTTTGATCACACAGGTAAAGATGACCAGTGAAAGAAAAATACGGAAGGTACGTTGCGCATATTCAGTATAAAGTGCATTATTACCGGATCCAAATATATTGATGATAACCTGCGGACAAATTTCAAAAACTAATGTGGAAACAATACCAACCGCCAACGTTGCAGTCAGAATCATACGATAGGTATCCCTGACCCGATTCATTTTTCCTGCGCCGATATTATAACCGAGAATCGGCTGTCCTCCGAGAACGATACCGACAACAATATTGATGACAATTGTAAACACCTTTGTTTCAATACTGATGACAGAGATGGGAATATCCTGACCGTAAATCGACAAAGAGCCATATTTTGCAAGCATAATGTTGCAGACCAGAGAAATGACTACTATAGACATCTGTGTGATAAACGAAGACGCTCCTAATTTCAAAGCATTACTGAATATTTTAAATTGCGGAACAAAGCTTGCCTTCTTCAGATGGAAGCTCTTCGTTTTGAAAAAATAAAGTGTGCTTACAATAAATGACACCGTTTGACCGATAACCGTTGCCCATGCAGCGCCTGCAATACCCCATTTAAAAACAAAAATAAAGACCGGATCGAGGATAATGTTCAGTATAGCGCCAAGTGACATGGACGCCATTGAAACTGCAGGACTTCCATCTGCCCTTATGACGGCATTCATCATATTCATCAGCATAAAAGCCGGTAAGAAACAGAGTACTATTGTGAAATAATCCACCGCCATTCCAACGGTTTGATCAGAAGCGCCGAACAGCCGCAGCAGGGGTTCCCTCCATATTGCACATAGTACCAGCATAATGACACTGAGTATCAGCGTAACAGTGATTCCGGTTCCTATACATCGATGTGCATTTTGAGTGTCTTTTTTCCCTTGGCAAATGCTGAGATAGGCAGCGCAGCCATCACCGATACACCATGCGAAAGCCTGTGCAATGATAAGAATGGGAAAGACTATACCTGTGGCTGCGTTTCCGAGATACCCCAATTCGCTGTTTCCTACAAATATCTGATCAACGATATTGTAAAGTGCGCTGATGAGCAGCGAAAGGATACAGGGAATCGAAAATTTCACCAGTAATTTCGATATTTTCTCCTCTCCAAGTATACGATTTTGATTTGTCTGTTCCATGATTTTCCTCCTGATTATGAATATTTTATTTGGAGTCTTTATCAGAGAAAAGCTGCCTAAAAACTGCGAAGGGCAAAAAAATAAGTGCGTAGAATTCGCTCGGAATTCTACGCACTCAGCTGCCCAACTTAATTAAATTAGCATAATTTTTCAGGAAAATCAAGAAAGGAATTTTAAAAATATTTGGAGGACATTAACAGACACGTCTTCCGTATTTTCCCGGAAGACATTTCCATTTTCAGATCACTTCAGAAACTGCAGGCACACCACCGCCCCGGCTTCATAAACCCATCTCTTCTCTAATTTTCCCGTTTCTCCGTCACGTTCAAACACTACCAGGTTATCGCTGTCCTGGTTTGCCGCCAGCAGCCACCGACCGGAAGGTGAAATCTGAAATCCCCTGGGATTCCTCCCATCCGAAGATATCCACTGGACCCCGCTTAAACTGCCCTGGTTATCCACATGATAAACACCTATGCTGTCATCTCCGCGATTACCCACATAAAGATACCTGCCGTCAGGAGACAGAACAATTCCGCCCACGGTGCTGCTCTGTGTTTTCTCTCCATTCCCGTCATTCTCCGGCAGGCTGGATATCATCTGCTGCACAGAAATCCTTTTCTCTTCCTTTTCCCACTGCAGAACCGCAATTTCATTGCTCAGCTCACAGGTCACATAGACATGGCTTCCATCGTCCGAAAAAGCAATGCTCCTGGGCCCGCTTCCCACAGGAAGAAAAACAGATGCCGCACGTTCCATCTCCCCTCCGCATTTGCCGGGAGCCATGCAGGAAACCTCATCCGTCCCCAGATTCGCAATCCAAAGGGTGTCCCCTTTTATGGCGGCACTGTGCACATGGGGCTTTTCCTGACGGACAGGATTACGCAGCCTGTCCCTTCCATCCCTGTTTTCTTTTTCTCCGAACTGATGGACCAGCTGCCAGTACATCTCTGAGAGGCTTCCGTCTTCCGCCAGCCTGAAACAGCTCAGGCTCCCGCCGTTATAGTTAGCGGTATAGACAAACCTTCGCTGCTCATCGCAGCTTACATGACAGGGCGCCGCACCCATGACAGGCAATATATTTATTATAGCCAGCCTCCCGTCATCCTCAATCTTATAGGCGCTCAGCGCCCCTCCATGCGTCCCCTGATAATCATCCAGCTCATTTACCGCATACAGAAGGCGGCAGTCCGGTGAAAAAGTAAGCCAGGATGCATTTAAGGCCTGTCCATAGCTTTCCTGCTTTTCCAGTCCGCCCGTTTCTTCATCAAAGCTCCACAGGCATATGCCCTCCCCATTGCCCTGATATGCGCTTCCGTCTCCTGTCAGTACCGGCGCATTATAACTGCCCGTATACAGCTTTACCGTTTTACTGTTTTCCTGTGTCTTCATCTCATTCGTCTCCTTCCAATACCTGATACAGATAGGCATTACCCTTTTTGCCCACCCTCTCCACAACCTCTGTATATGTCAATATGTTCAGCACTGTCTGGGCGAGATTCGCCCGGATATGAACCTCTTTCGCAAACTCCTTTACCGTAAAGGGCTCCGGAATCCCATAGGGGACCAGCTGGAGATAATCCCTGGGGCAGTCAATTTCCATGACATCCACCATTTCCAGCGGAATCCTGTCAAATCTTGAAGATCCTTTTTTCTTATCCCTGCTCCATCCGTTCAAAAGCCGGTATTCCTCCATATTCAAAAAAACAAATTTAAAATGAAGGTTCTCCTCCAACAGAAAATTTTTTATCTTATACAGCTCCCTGAAGGCTGCATATGCATTTCCCTTAACCGGAGATTTCCTCCGGCTGCTGAATTCCCCGGTTTCCTCATCAATCCATATCAGCCACTTTTCGTAGGGAATGGGGTAGATAATCGTGACCGGATATAAAGGGAGGAATTTTCTCAGCTTATCCCTCATCCGATCAAAGCTGCGTGTCTGTATTTCCACGATTTCTGTCCCTGTATAGATATCCGCCACACTTCCTTCGATGGGTATCTCGTGCATATCCTCATCCGGAGCATAATAGTTTTTCAAAACCGCGTGGACCGTTTTTTCCGACAGAGTTCCGATACCCTGCCTCTCACGTACGGTACCCACTATCTTATCTCTGGCCCAATCAAAGCGTTCCTTATCGGTCACGTCCGTCTTTCCTTTCCCATTACAGAGACTTTATCACATATATAATAACCTTTTTGTTGTGAATTTGCACAATTTTTGTTAAAGTTCTGCAAAATAAATTGCTATTTTCCGAGAAAATACTTATACTAATAGAAAGAAAACTTGTGTCGCATAAAAAGCGGCGGAAGGGAGTAGCCTATGAAAATGCTCTTAGCCATCGTGCATAATGAAGATGCACCTTTACTTATCAATGAACTGAATGAAAAGAAGTATTTTGTTACCAAACTTGCCACAACAGGCGGCTTTCTGAAAAAAGGCAATACCACACTTCTTCTTGGTATCGAGGACGAAAAAGTGGATGCGGTATGCGAAATCATTAAGCAGCATTCCGGCAAGCGTCAGCAGATCATGTATACCCCTCCGGCTCCTTCCAATTGTAATGTATATCCCAACGCTGTTTCCAGCGTACCCGTAAATGTGGAAGTGGGCGGAGCAACTATCTTTATTATGCCTGTTGACGATTTCAGAAAGGTATAACCGTTCTTTTCATCCCGGCTGTCCTGTCATTTCAACAAAACCACAGCTCTTCTGCAGACATGCGGAAAAGTCTGTGGTTTTTTATGCACAGAAACACTATGGGAAATACTTCTTAATTTCCTTTTCCCGGATTTCTTCAGCCAGTTTCCGCATTTTATCAAGCTCTTCCCGGTAATTTTCCTCAGTTAGCCGGTAATTATCTTCCTTCATCTGTTCCACCATATACTGGTTGATTTCCGCCGTGAAATGAACCGGATCCATATATTGATCCAGATCCAGAATGATATCCCTGTCATTCTGAAAATAATACATCCTTACATTCTCATAGCCCAGCAGCCTTTCTGCAGAAGTCCCGGCCGCATACATAACCTGCTCCAGCTCCCCGCTCCTGTACATATTGTCCCACCACAGCATGGAATAGGGCGGGTAAAAAAAGTAAAACATCGTATCCGGGTGCTGCTCCACCCGCTTAACCAGAAGCTCCACATTCCCGTCCACAAATTCCTTATATTCTTCTTCCGCCTTCATGGGTGCAATCTCCTCCGGCCGGTCATAATGGCTCAATGCCTCTTCCTTGCTGAAGGTTTTGTACTGGGCCCAGTTATAGGAAGTCCCCTCATCATAATCATCCAGAAACGTCTCCGCCAGCATGTACGGAATATCTTCAAAAATAACATCCTTATTCAGCACATAATTGACATCGGTAAAGGGATTTCTGTCATACAGGTACAAGGGCATGGACTCATCCGGAAATTCAATATCCGGATCCCCGCCAAGCGCAAACAAATCCAGGCTGTAAAAAACCATTTTTATTTTCCGGCTTTCAAAGGCCTGCTCCATATAATAGTCCAGCTGTGCGGTCACCCCGGAGCTTTTAATTGCTTTCACCGCAGTAACTCCAAAGGCATCGTCAAACCACCTGTTATTGAAATTCTCCGCAGTGGAGGAACCCATAATCAGGCTGTCGTAGGAGAAATTACGGATAGTTCCTATACTCTGATATTCTTTTTTGGTCAGTACTGCTTTTAAAGGCCCCACCGGTTCATGATAATGAAAAAAGGGGTCAAACAGCACTACCAGACCTGCCGCCAGAATAAGCAGGATTACCGACACTGCCGCAAAATTTTTAAGAAATTTCCGATACATAGTTTCTCCGCCGTTCGGAGGATATCCGATCAATCCCGTTTATCCTCACTAGAAATTAAAATAAACAAAGGTACTCACCCCTGAAAGGGAAAGGACGGACCAGACAAAAAGGAATGCCGCCGCAAAGGTGAAAGCAGGTGTTATTTTTTCTCTTTCCACCTGCTGCTGTGTGGTTTTCTGCGCCAGCACAGCAACACAGATCACCGCAATTACAAGCATGACCGCCAGCTGCACCATACTTACCAGCCCCGGAGCAATCATGGAAAGCGCCTTGGTTACAATATAAATCTCAGCCGGCTCCATTGCCGCTGCCAGAGCCGTAATACTTCCGTTATATTGGAAGGAAAATATTCTGCCCATAATCCGGAAGCCGTCTCCCAGGCTGTCCGCCCGGAAAAAAACAAAGGCCATACAGATATAGGCAAAGGTAAAAGCTCTTGCAAGCCACTTTTTTCTCACCTTAACCAGTTCCAGGCTGTTAAAGGCCACGCCGATTCCATGGAGAAGCCCCCAGAAAACGAACGTCCAGTTCGCTCCATGCCACAGACCGCTGACCAGGAAAGTGATCAGTGTATTTACGATCGTTCTTGCTTTTCCTTTCCTGCTGCCTCCCAACGGAAAATAAACATAGATCTGCAGAAAGCTGCTGAGAGTGATATGCCATCTTTTCCAGAAATCCTTAACCGATTCCGCCTTATAGGGAGAACGGAAATTTTCCGGTATGGTAATCCGGAACATTTTCCCGATGCCAATCGCCATATCCGAGTAGCCGCTGAAATCAAAATACAGCTCCAGCGTATAAAAACAGGCGACAGCAATCCCGGAAAGACTGTCCAGAGACGCTATATTTTCATAGCCATAGTTTACCGCAAGCGCCAGGGTATCCGCAAGCAGCACCTTTTTTCCCAGTCCAAGCGTGAACTGCATCACACCCTTTGCGAAGCTTTCCGTATCGAAGCTGCGGAGGGAAGAATCCCGGAACTGGGAAACCGTCCCCGCATGGAGAACGATCGGCCCGGATATCAGGGACGGGAAGAAGGTAACAAAACTCAGATAATCCAGCAGCCCATAATGAGGCGCCTCCCCCCTGCACCTGTCAATGAGATAGGACAGCTGCTGAAAGGTAAAAAAGCTGATCCCCAGGGGAAGCAGGATATTTTTCAGCTGAAAATCTGCATGGAAAAGGGAATTGATATTTTCCAGGAAGAAATTGCAGTACTTGAAATAACCCAATGCACCCAGGTTCCCTATGCATCCAACGACCAGTGCTATCCTCCGCATCTGCGGCGTATTTTTCCGATGCAGCAAAAAGCTGATACCATAATTAAACAGACAGCTTCCGGTAATCACCCAAAGAAAGCTTACATTATAATAAGCATAAAACCACAGAGACATCCCGATCAGATATCCCTGCGCCAGCTTATACTGCCTGAAGCGGTTCAGCAGGTACCAGCCTGCCAGCGCAAGAGGCAGAAATAAAAACAAAAAAATATATGAATTAAAAAGCATGGTTCCTCCTAAGAAGCCAACGCTGAATCCCGTTCCTGCGGCATCTTATCCTTCGAATACAAAATTTTCAGAATAATAGGGGTAAGAATGGAAGAAAAGACAATGAGCAGAATGACTGCCGTAAAATATACGGAATTCAGCAATCCCACATTCAGCCCCTTCTGTGCCACAATCAGGGCAACCTCACCCCTGGTCATCATGCCTACGCCGATTTTCAGGGAATCCGCGTTGCTGAAGCGGCATACCTTGGCCATGATGCCGCAGCCCACAATTTTAGTTATAAGCCCTACCAGCACAAAGCATACGGCAAAGAGCAGGATAGACATATTCATTTCGCCGATTTTTGTCTTTAATCCGATGCTGACAAAGAAAATAGGGCCGAAAATCATATAAGAATTAATATCCATCTTCCGGGCAATATAATCCGAATCCTGAATGGAACACAGGATCAGGCCTGCCACATAGGCGCCCGTAATGTCCGCAATCCCAAAATATCTCTCTGCAATATAGGCCATTGCAAAACACAGCGCCAGCCCCAAAATAGGAATTCTCCTCGTATGGGGATATCTTTTATCCATCCATTTAAACGCAATGTAGCAGACAAAACCAACACCGATGGCAAACAGGAAAAAGAGAACGGTATCCATAATTACGGTTCCCGGATTGGATTCCGGATTTTTAAAGCCGATAACAAAGGTAAGCACGATAATACCGATAACATCGTCAATAATTGCGGCGCTGAGAATGGTGGTTCCCACCTTCCCCTTCAGTTTTCCCATTTCCTTCAGGGATTCCACCGTAATGCTGACGGATGTGGCTGTGAGAACAACTCCTATAAATACCGCCTTATAAAACTCTTCCGATCCCCATGGCATCATACCATAAAATCCCATATATAAAAGAGCGCCTCCCACAAGCGGCACTCCCACTCCGCAAAGGGCAATGAGCAGCGCGATTGGCCCGGTTTTCATCAGCTCACGCAGATTGGTTCCCAGACCTGCGGAAAACATCAGCAGAATAACGCCTATTTCCGCCATCTGCAGGATAAAGTTGGACTGCTGTACCAGCCCCAGTACACTGGGCCCCAGTATCAGGCCCGCCACGATTTCCCCGACTACCTGGGGAGCCTTGCATTTCCTTGCCAGAATTGCAAATATCTTTGCTGCAACAATAATGATAGCTAAATCTCTGAACACACTGTACGCTTCCATAATATTTTCTCCCTCATAAAACTTGAATTACCTGTACACAATGTACGCAGGTGCTGCTGCCCCCTTGTGGGGTACGGCGAACACCTGCGTTCCCTTAAATAGTATCAGTTTCGGGACTGGATAAAGCTTTCCACTTCCTCAATCTCCGGCATAACGCGAAGCGCTCCCTTTCTGGTCGTTACAATAGATGCTGCCGCATTGGCAAAAGTAAGCATCTCTTTCAGTCTTCTTTCATCCAGATCATCAAGTCCGTACTTTAATATGTAGTGCAGACAGCTTCCTCCGAAGGTATCTCCCGCCCCCGTGGTTTCAATGGTGCTTTCCTGAAGGAACGGGGCTGCCTCCACCTTCAGATCCTTATAATAAGCCCTGCTGCCGTCCCTTCCCATGGAAAGGAGAATCAAAGGGATATCATATTCTTTTCTCAGCTTCGCAATGCCCGCATCGAAATCCTCTTCTCCTGTGAACCACTGGATTTCATTATCGGAGATCTTCAGCACATCACACTGTCCGAGTCCGTAAGCGACCTGGACCTTGGCATCCTCCAGGGAATTCCACAGAGGGGGACGAAGATTGGGATCAAAGGAAATGACCGCACCGCTTTCTTTAGCCACCGCAATGGCCCTCTTGGTCGCTTCCCTCACCCCGTCATGGGTCATGCTGAGGGTGCCGAAGTGGAATATCCTGGAATCCTTTATCAATTCCTCATCCACTTCCTGTGCCGTAAGCAACATGTCCGCTCCGGGATTCCGGAAGAAAGAGAAATCCCTGTCGCCATCCTCAAAGGTCTGTACAAAAGCGAGGGTTGTCCTTGCATTTTCGTCCACAATAAGATTGGAGGTATTGATCCCCACCTCCTCCAGGGTAGACTTCAGCTTCAGGCCGAAGATATCCTTTCCCACCTTACCGATGAAAGCGGTAGGATGTCCGCATTTGTTCAGCATCGCCAGGACATTGCAGGGCGCTCCTCCCGGATTTGCTTCAAAAAGAGTATTTCCCTGTGCGCTTTTTCCATTATCTGTAAAGTCAATTAAAAGTTCGCCTAATGCCGTTACATCAAATTTTTTCATATATATTCGCCTTTCCTCATTATACAGCTAAATGCAGCTGATCTTTTAGATTTATTCTAACAGTTTTTATAAAAAATGGGAACCCTTATCATAATCTTAATTTTTTCTAAATCCTTTCTGAAACTCAAGATATTTTCTGACAATATGTTATACTATGGGTATCACAAAATAACCCCTCTTTTTTTAAAGAAAGGAAATAGTAAAATGGACATTACAGAAGGAATCAAAAAAATATTTTTGGCAGGCGTTGGTGCCGTAGCCACCACCGGCGAAGCCGCTAAAAACCTGATCGACAATCTGGTGGAAAAAGGAGAGCTGACCGTTGAGCAGGGCAAGGTTCTCAATGAAGAGCTCAAACGCAATACCAAAGAAAAAATCAATAAGCATGTAACCGTAAATGTGGTAAATGAATTCAAGGATGTTTTTTCTGCGGTGGACAAGATGTCCAAGGAAGAGCTGGAAGCCTTGAAGGAGAAGCTGGAATCACTTAAGGATGCCGCTCCTGCAGAGGAAGAAGAAGCCAAAGAAGACTGCGGCTGTGAAGAAGAATGCTCTTGTGAAGAAAAAACCGAAACCTGTGACGGGGAAAATTGTGACAACAAATAACAAGCAGCAAAATGATGCCTCCGGTATCCGCCTTAAAGAGATACTGGGGGTTCTGAAAAAGCATCATATTACGTCCGGTATTCAACCGGAGAAACTCCGGCAGATATTGGAGGACCTGGGCCCTACCTATGTGAAACTGGGCCAGATTATGTCCATGCGTTCCGATATGCTGCCGGAGTCTTATTGTAAGGAGCTTGAACGGTTAAGAACCGATGTGAAGCCCCTTCCTTTTGATGTCATCCAATCAGAAATAGAAAAGGAACTGGGAAAGCCTGCGGATGTATTTTTTAAAGAAATCTCCCCTGAACCGCTGGGCTCCGCGTCCATCGCCCAGGTTCATCCGGCGGTCCTCAGCAACGGAGATCAGGTCGTTATCAAGGTTCAGAGGCCACAGATCCATGAAATCATGGAGGAAGACATCAAACTGATGCGCCGCGCGGTTTCTCTCCTTAAATTTACCATGGGGACAGGGGAACTCATCGATTTCCGAACGGTTATTGATGAACTGTGGAAGACCTCCCAGGAGGAAATGGATTTTCTGAAGGAAGCCGCTAACTGCGATACCTTTTGGGAAAATCACAGGGAAATTAAGTATGTGACCTGCCCTAAGGTTTATCATGAACTGACCACCTCCCATATTATGGTTATGAGTTATATAGAGGGAATTCAGATTGACCACATCGGGGAACTGGAAGAGCAGGGCTATGATATGACGGAAATCGGCCGGAAGGCCGCAGAAAATTACTGTAAGCAGATACTGGAAGACGGTTTTTTCCATGCGGATCCCCATCCCGGCAATATCCGTATTTCCGGCGGGCAGATCGCCTGGCTGGATTTGGGTATGATGGGAACCCTTTCCTCCCGTTACCGCGCTCTCTTTAAACGAGCGGTATCCGCAGTCCTGAAAAATGACATCTATGATTTAAAAAACGTGCTTCTCGCCCTCGGGGATGCCAAAGGGCGTATTAATCATGCCCGTTTATACACGGATATAGACGATATTGTAAGCAAATTCCTTACCACTGGCTTCGGAAACATGGACGTGGGAGATTTGATTGAAAAGCTTCTGGATATGATAAAATCCCACAATATTGCCATTCCGCCCGATATCACTCTCCTGGGCCGGAGCATGGTGACTATGGAAGGCATGCTCTCCGCCTGTTCTCCGGAGGTAAATATGTTCCAGATCCTTTCCGGGCATATGACCTCCATACTCCTTGACGATTTTGATCTCCGCCACGAGCTGAAGCACAACGCGCGCCTGGCCTATTCTTCCCTTGCCAAATCCCTGGAAATTCCTGCCCAGCTGTCCGATTTGCTCAGCATCACCAAAAACGGACAGACCAAGCTGAACCTGGAGCTTACGAATGTGGAAGAAGCCGGCGGCATGTTCCAAAACAGCGTACACTTTCTGTCTCTTTCCATACTGACGGCCTCCTTATTTATCGGATCCTCTCTTTTATGCCTGGCTCCTGTGAAACCCCTTCTTCTGGGGATTCCCTGGCCTGCATTTGTGGGATTCTGCATAGCTGGCGTTCTTTTTATCTGTCTGCTCCTGCGTATCTTTTTCCGCAGGAAATAAACCCTGTTACCGTTTCTGATACCATCCTGGCTCCCCCGGAGTCAGGTTCATGTTAATCTGCTTGATTTCCTGATACTCCTCAAGTCCATGGGTTCCCAGTTCCCGCCCGATCCCGCTCATTTTATAACCGCCCCAGGGTCCCTCGGTGAATGCCGGGTTATAGCAGTTAATCCAGGTAATTCCCGCGCGGATCTCTTTGATGACGCGGATCGCCCTTGCTGCATCGTTGGTAAATACGGCACCTGCCAGGCCATATACCGTATCATTTGCAAGCCGGACTGCCTCCACCTCCGTTTCAAAGGTCTGAATCGTTGCCACCGGGCCGAAAATCTCCTCCCTGACTATTCTCATATCTGCCGTACATCCATCGAAGATCGCCGGTTTTACAAAATATCCTTCCGCACATTTCCCTTCCGTATATCTTGTTCCGCCGCATACCAGCCTGGCTCCCTCCTGCTTTCCAAGTTCAATATAAGACAGGACGTCATTCATATGCTTTTCCGATACTAACGGCCCCATATCCGGATTATCCAGTGCATTCCCAAGCGTCATCCTTTCCGCGCGTTCTGCAAAGCGTCTGACAAATTCATCTTTCACGGAACGCTCGATAATAATCCTGGAACCGGCGCAGCACACTTCTCCCTGATTAAAAAAGATTCCCAGCATAGCCCATTCCACAGCCGCATCCAAATCCGTATCCGCAAAAATAATGTTGGGGGATTTCCCGCCCAGCTCCAGGCCAAGCTTCTTGACATTTCCCGCCGCCGCCCGCATAATACTCTGTCCAACCGCCGTACTTCCGGTAAACGTCACCATATCCACATCTGCGCTCTCTGCCAGAAAATTTCCGATACTTCCGCCCGGGCCTATGACCAGATTTACCGTTCCTTTCGGCAGCCCTGCTTTTTCAAAGATTTCAAACATCAGGATAGTGGATAATACTGTTTCCGAGCTGGGTTTGAAAATGATGCCGTTTCCCGCCGCCAGTGCCGGCGCCAGCTTCCAGACTCCCATCAAAAACGGAAAGTTCCATGGTGTGATGAGTGCACATACTCCTATGGGTTCCCGTACTTCCATGGAATGCATCCTTCCGAAATTGCCGTTGACCTCATAAACACCTTCCTTCGGCGTACGGATCAGCCCGGCATAATATCGGAAACAGTGAACCGCGTCATCCACATCCGCTTCCGCTTCCCGAAGAGGTTTTCCATTATCCATCGCTTCGGTTTCCGCGATATTCTCCAGATTTTCCTCCACCAGTGATGCAATGCGCAGCAGAATATCACTCCTCGTCTGTACATCCATATCCCGCCATGTCCGTTCTTCATAAAATGCTGTTTTCGCTGCGGTAACAGCCGCCTTCACATCAGAAATACTGTTCTCCCTTACTTCTGCAATCACTTCGCCGGTTGACGGATTGACCGACTGAAGAATCCTGCCGGAGGTGCCGTCCATCCATTCTCCGTTAATAAATGTTTTCTTATGCTCCATAAGTATCCCTCTGTTCCTCTGCTTCTGCATAACAATTCAGACAATTCTGAACTGTCATGCTTTTACAATGCTCTGCGATACAGCTCCCTGATCTGAGATCTGCTGAAACTGACAGGATGGCAGGAAATTCCGGCCGCAGATACTTTTATACAGTTTTCTGTCATCCAGTCCACATCCTCTTCCCGTATGCCCAGCCCTGTCAGTGTTTCCGACAGCTGCAGCCGATCCAGAAGCCCGCGGATCTCTGCCGCACAGTCCGTCTCATCTGTGCCGCCGATACATCGGGAGATCTCAGCGAATTTTTTCCTGTCTTCCTCCGCACAGCAGCTGATTGTCTCCTCCATAATTACCGGTGTCAGCGCCGCAAGGCCTCTGCCATGCACAATATTGCGAAGCCCGCTGGCAGGATGCTCCATTCCATGGGGCAGGGTCACACCCGCCGAATGGATGACCATTCCTCCCAGTGTACTCGCCCAGCTCAGGGCATCCCACGCCTCCAGGCTGCATTGTCCCTCGTAGAGGGGCACCAGATATTTTCCGATAAGCTTCATCCCCTGCAGGCTCATCATATCGGTGAGCGGCTGCCCGATTTTACTGATAAATGCTTCCATACAATGACAGAATGCGTCAAAACCCACGCTTGCCAGAATACTTTTCGGCATGGTCATCATACATTCCGAATCTATAATGGAAGCTTTTGCAACAATAGCGTTGCAGCGCAGGGATTTTTTATCGCCGTTAAGCGGGTTTGTCAGCACCGCAAAACCGTTACCCTCGCTTCCGGTCCCGCAGGTCGTCGGGACCAGGATAATCGGCAGAGCAAGGCTGCTCTTTCTCCGTCCGAATATGTAATCATTGATGTCTCCGTCATTCACACTTAAAAATGCCGCCGCCTTCGCACAATCCATGATACTTCCGCCGCCAAGGCCAATGACGGTATCGCATTTTTCCTGTCTGATAAATGCGGCGGCTTCCATTGCCGTTGTGGTCAGCGGATTCTGCTCCACCCTGTCAAAAACAACACTTTCCACTCCTGCTTTTTCCAAATATTCGGCTACCCGGTTCAGCAGACCTGATTTTCTGGTACTGCTGCGGCCTGTAACAATACATGCCCTGCTTCCATAATCTACGGCAATATCTCCTATTCTGCTGACACTTCCCCTGCCGAATATCAGATTAACCGGCAGGTTATATTGAAATTCCATCCATCAAATCCCCTTATCTGCAACTATTTTTTGCCTCGGTAATGGCTTCTTCAAAGATATCAAGTCCCCTTGCAAGCTGGCTGTCTGTGATACACAGCGGAGCAAGAAAACGAATGACATTCCCGTAGGTTCCCGCATTTTCCAGCATAAGGCCCTTTTGCAGCGCTGTCTGAATCACCTTTGCGGCAAATTCAGGATAGGGTTCCTTTCCCTCCTTCGTCTTCACGAATTCGATGCCTATCATCGCCCCAAGACCGCGTACATCACCGGCCTCTTCATATTTTGCCTTAAAATCCAGGTAACGCTCTGTCACCTTTTTTCCGATTGCCCGTGCTTTTCCCGCATAGTCCTCCCGCTTCATGATCTCCATGGCCTTTAATGCCGACGCGCATGCGAGAGGATTGCCGCAGTAGGTTCCGCCGATTGTCCCCGCCGGCACACTGTCCATAATCTCCGCACTCGCCGTGATCGCACTGATTGGCAGGCCTGCGCCCATGGACTTTGCCGTGGCAATAATATCCGGGGCCGCGCCGGCCTCTTTCCAGTACTCCGATGCAAAATAACGGCCGCTTCTGCAGTTTCCGCACTGTACCTCATCCGCAATCAGAAGAATTCCATTTTCATCACATATCTGACGGATCGCCTTCACCCATGGAATCGGAGCCGGGATAAAGCCTCCCTCTCCCTGAATGGGTTCAACCAAAACAGCCGCCACGTCGGAAGCCGGTGCCGACTCATCGAATAGTCTGGACAGCTTTTCAATATAATAGGAAATCGCCTCATCCTCTGAATAACCTTTGGGAGCACGGTACAGATACGGGAATTCCGCCCGGTAAATATCCGACGGAAAAGGGCCCATGCCAAGTGCATAGGATTTTTTTGCAGTCAGCGCCATTGTCAGATTGGTTCTCCCGTGAAATGCCCCTGAAAAGCAGATAATGCCCTTCCTTCCGGTATACGCTTTTGCCACTTTAACCGCATTTTCATCTGCCTCTGCGCCGCTGTTGGCGAAAAATGTCTTTTTCCTTTCACCGCGGCAGGGCATCAGCTCATTGAATTTTTCCGCCAGTTCAATATATCCTTCATGCGCCACCACATTAAAGATGCAGTGGAAATATTTTTCTGCCTGTTCCTTTACCGCTTCTATGATCTCCGGCCGGGAATAGCCGATATTCAGTACGCCCACCCCTCCTATAAAATCCAGGAATTTATTTCCGTCCACATCCTCCAGCACCGCGCCTTCTCCTCTGCTTATACAGATGGGATAGGTGGCTGTGCATAAAGCCTTCGGCAATGCGGCATTCCGTTTCTTTAACAGTGCCTCCGCCTTTGGCCCCGGCACTTTCTCCGTAATAATCTCAGGCAACGCATCTCTTAACATCTTTTTCCTCTTTTCTGCGCCTCTGTCGCTAATTATCTTATTTATACATACTCTGATAAAGCTGCTTTATTGTATTCTCGTCCGCTTCGCGCGGATTATCCGGTGTAGCCGCATCTTCACAGGCAGACTGCGCAAGCGCTTCAAAATCCGATTCCCTGACGCCTAGTTCAGACAAATGCTGCGGCAGCCCGGAAGCGGTCAGAAAGCTCCGGATAATCTCCACACAATGCGCCGCTGCCTCCTCCGCGCTCTTCGATGTATCGAAGGAAGGATCGAAGGCTGCCGCAAGCTGCCTTATTTTTTCGGGACATGCCGCCGCATTAAATTCCAGTACATAGGGAAGAATCAACGCGTTCGCCGTTCCATGCGGGATATCATAAAATGCGCTCAGCGGATGAGCCATGGAATGTACAATTCCCAACCCGACATTCGTAAAACTCATACCGGCAAGATACTGGGCGATCGCAAGCTCCTTCCGCACCTCATAATTTCCGGGTTCCTTTATCACCCTGATAAAATTCTCCGATATCAGGCTTACCGCTTTCAGCGACAGCATTTCAGAAAAAGAGAATGCCCCTTTTGAAAGATAGGATTCCACTGCGTGTGTCAGGGCATCCATTGCTGTTGCCGCCGTAAGGGAAAGAGGAAGGGATGCCATGATCTCCGTGTCCAGAATTGCCGCCGCAGGCACCACTTTCGAGTCCATGCATGCCATTTTCCGCTTTTCCTGCGTGTTGGTAATAACATAATCCATTGTCGTTTCCGAGCCGGTTCCTGCCGTGGTGGGAACTGCAATCAACGGCACCGCCGGATTTTTACTTTTATCCATCCCTTCCAGTGAAACAATATCCTCATTTTCCGGATTATTCGCTGTCACAGCCACCGCCTTTGCCGTATCGATAACGGAACCGCCCCCGACAGCCAGAATAAAATCACTTCCGCTGTTTTTATAGCAGGCAAGCCCTGCCCTGACATTTTCAATGGTAGGATTTGGCTTCACCTCGTCAAACAATGTATAAGGTATCCCGTTTTTCTTTAACACTTCTTCTATTTTTCCGGTTATGCCGCATGCTTCCAGCGCCTTATCGGATATCAGCAAGGCCTTCCTGAAATGACGTTTGCTTACCTCTTCCGCAATTTTTTCTCTGGCATACTCTCCAAAATAAGAGGTGCCGGTGTATACCATCCTGCTGATGCTCATCCGCTTTCCTTTCCGGTTATTCCATGTCTTCCTCCGTATTTGCCATATACAGCAGATCATTAATCCCTTTTCTGATTTTAATGAATTCCGGTGAATCCTTTAAATCCAGCGTCCGCTTATGGGGCAGATAGACATTAACCCTTTTAATCATTTTTCCCGGCCTCGCAGACATCACATAGATCTTATCTGCCAGAAAAACCGCTTCATCAATATCATGGGTGATGAACACCACTGTGGGATGCTCCTTCACCCATATTTCCCGCATCAGAAGCTGCATCATGGACTTGGTATGAGGATCGAGGGCTCCAAACGGCTCATCCATCAAAAGCACCTCCGGCTGGTTAGCCAATGCTCTCGCGATGGCCACCCTCTGCTTCATTCCGCCGGACAGCTCCTTGGAATAGGACTTCGCAAACTTTTCCAGACCTATAATTTTCAGATAACGATCCGCAATTTCCTGCTGCTCCGCCTTCGGCAGCTTCTTTATTTTCAGGCCGAACTTAATATTATCCTCCACATTCATCCATGGAAACAAAGTATAAGTCTGGAACACCATCCCTCTGTCCGGGCCGGGACCGGTCACCTTTCTGTCATTGACAATAATATTGCCCGCACTGGGAAAATCCAGCCCCGCCAGCATCCTGAGCAATGTGGATTTACCGCAGCCCGACGGACCTACGATACAGACAAAATCATTATCCTGAATATCGATTGATACATCCTCGATTGCCGCAACGCTCTTTTTTCCGGTTTTGTATACCTTATCTATATGCTCCGCACGAATCTTACTGCTGGCCACATGTGCCTCAAGCGGAGAGCCTGCCGTATTGTTTTCTATTTTCTTTCCTGCCATACCGTCTCCTTTTTACTCAGCCCATGGGAACATTTTTTTGATTGCGAATGCAAATAATCGGTCTGTAATCAGTCCTAAAATCCCGATCACAAGAATACCTGAAAAAATACTTTCCGTATGTAAAAATCTCTGTGCCTTTAATATGGAATATCCAAGCCCCGAGCTTGATGCCACCAGCTCCGCAACGGTCAGATAGGTCCAGCCCCATCCGATCATCATTCTCAGCGTCAGCATCATTTTAGGCGCCATTGCAGGAATCAGCACCTTAGTAACCGTGGTCCATCTCGTTGTTCCCAGCGTATAGCTCGAGGAAAGAAGATCATCCGACACACTTCTCGCATCATCCGCGATCATCAGCACCAGCTGGAAAAAACATCCCAGAAATACAATCGTGATCTTAGCCGCCTCTCCGATTCCGCACCACACCATGACCAGCGGTACAAACGCAGGCACCGGCATATAACGGATAAACTCACAGATGGGAGCAATAATTGCTTCTAACGGTTTGAAGCTTCCTGCCAGTATTCCCAGAGGGACCCCAATTGCAACGGATAATAAAAAGCCCATGGTAATGCGGAAAATACTATATCCCATATTTACCCAAAGCGAACCGTTCTTTGCCCCTGCCGCAATATCTCCGATGACCTTTATCGGCGACGGAAGAAACAGTTCCCTGACATTCCCGCTCGCACACAGCGCCCACCAGCCTGCAAAAATAATTATAAAGGTCAGTATTGCCGAAAGGATAAACCGTCTCTGCGATATTTCTTTTCTTAACCGGAAATCTCCTTTATCTCTTTTCATATAAAATCATGCCCTTCCTCTTATACCAGTGCATCTTCCCCTGTCTCACCCGTATGAATACGGATACTTTCCTCAACCGGAAGAACAAATATCTTGCCGTCGCCCTCCGTCCCATGGCTGTTTACGGAAAGCACAAGCTGTATCAGCGAATCCACCGCTTCATCCGGCACCACCATTTCAATTAATTTTTTGGCGACAAGAGCGTTCTCATATACCTCATTTACCGCAGAGGTTTCCTTACCTTCTCCTGAAGTAAAATGGACAAACGCTTTCCCGCGCCCCAGAACCTCCTTCGTACTCATCGCAAAGAAGCGGTTATCGCTGAGCGCCTGCTTTGTCTTAAAATAACAGCCCGGCCTTACTATAATCATTACCTGCTTCATACACGCCTCCTATAATTCATTTTTACCGGAGCTTACGGTAATTGCTTTCTCAACCGGCAGAATAAAAATCTTTCCGTCTCCAAAGGAACCCTCATCACTTGTTCTCGAAAATTTAATAATGATATCCGTCGCCTTTTTCACATCCCCATCCTCCACCACAAGCATCAGCATTTCCTTAGGGATTTCATCATAATACACATCTTCTACCTTCAGACCGCGCTGTTTCCCTCTTCCTAATATTCCAAATCTCGTTACCGCCCTGTAACCTGCCCCACAAAGCTCATTTAACACCTGATCACATTTTTCCGGCCTGACCACCGCTTTTATCATCTTCATACTTCTCTGCCTTCCTTTCAGCCAAAATAAAAGGCGCCGGAATTCATATCCCGACGCCTTCGCCCATAAAAATATTTTATTTATGAGCCTATTATATGTTTCCCTATTTATATTTACAATGGAACTCCTTCATAATCATTCTTGTGCGCTGCGCACAATGTTACCTTACTGTCCTGTTTTCCCTGTAGCGTTTGATCGCAAAGGCAAGCTTTAATTCCAGAAAAACCTCCATATCATTGATGTCATCATCCAGAATCCTCTTGATTTTATCCATCCGGTAGCGCATGGTATTCCGGTGGATAAACAAATACTCGGCTGCGGCATTTGCATTACAGTTATGGGCAAGATAGGTCTCAAGTGTCTCACACAAACCGCCTTCCTGCATCTGATCCGCTTTTATCAGCTCACCGATCCTGCTTTCCACATAATCATCCAGGAATTTTCCGTTTGATATCTGGGCAATCAGAGAATAAATGCCCAGCTTTTCATAGAAATATACCTTTTTTTCATCAGCAGAAATTTTGGATATTGCCAGCGTATTTTTTGCCTCCTGATAGCTCTTCCGAAAATCTTCAATATATTCATAGCTTGTTCCGATGCCTGCTTTCACATCAATATGATAGCTGCTTTCCACCCTGCCGATGATTTTCTCCAGAATAATCTGCAGCAGATCATGGCTGAAAAATTCTCCCGGAATCAGCCCGACGACTGAATCCAGCTGCGGCAATACCATCAGCCGTTCCAGCCCGTGGGAACGGAATTCCTTTTTAACCATTTTCTTGATACTTCCCCGCATTTCCATCATATAGCCTTCATCCAGGCGGCTGGTATCATTGGGCAGCTTTTCTCTCTGATGCAGCTGCAGCAGGAAGCAGCGGTATTTTCCGGAAAGATTGATTCCGAGATAATTTGCCTGCTCCAGCAGTTCTTCCACATTCAGGTTATCCGAATAAAGGATAGTGGACAGTATTCTCTCCCTGGAATTGGTAAAGCTCTCTTCCTCCACCAGAGCCTTACACACTATTTGAGACAAATCAATCAGATGAAGACTGACCGAAAGTTCAAATAACGGCAATTCCACCTCATTGCAGTACGAGGCCAGGCCTTTTGATATCTGCCCTTCATTAACAGCCAGCGCAGCAATGTTCTTTTCCTGCATGACACGTATCATATCAATGAGCCTGCTGTCATTCTCCGTCAGACTCTCATTTGTAATGATAACCAGCTCTTCCCCATGTATCAGTTCCGCCACATTAAAATCAGCAGAAAGACACTGGACACAATCCGCAAAATATATCCAGCGTATGGTGCGGTCTATTCCCTTTTCGCCTGCAATCAGCTTCATTCCTTTTCGGATGGATTCCATATTCATTAAATCTTCACAGTTCATATCATCATCCAATCAACACAAAAAGGCGATTCTACCTGATGGTAAAACCGCCTTTGGTTTTTCTTTCATTTTCCTTATTTGTACCACTTTTCGGAAAACAGGTCAAGAAAAACCTATAATTATCCAGTTATTGCTATTCTGCAAGCTTTTCTACAAAGCTTACATCGATCATATCCCCACAGTTGAAGTCTTTGTTATCCAATACACCCAATTCGTACATAAAATCTCTGACCGTATTCTGTGTATAGCCCCAGTAAGTAAAATCATCCGCTTCCGTAAAGGCTTCCACAACCTGCTTTGCATCCGGGAGAAGAAGGCCATTCATCTCACTTGCAAATTCCTCCGCATCCACTCCCAGCTTTTCTCCCATATAGGCATTGGCTTCGTCGGGATTCTCTTTCCAGTAAGCAACGGCATCAAAATAGCTTTTAATGACTGCGGTTACGGCATCGGGATTTTCCGTGCAGAGTGACTTTGATGCAAGCAATACATCCGTAATCAAATCCGGGTTATCCGCTGAAGAAAACAGTTCTGTACCTCCGGCTTCCTTTGCCTGTGAAAAATAGGGATCCCAGATACATGCCGCATCACACTGGCCTGCTACGAAAGCATTGCCTGATTCCTGTATGGACATATCCACTATCTTGATGTCCTTCTCACTCATTCCGTTTTCTTCCAATAAGGTAAGCAGGAACATGTGATCCACACTGTACAGCTGGGTTGCTATCGTTTTTCCCTTTAAGTCAGTAATATTCTTGATATCAGAGGTTGCAACCAGTCCCTCACAGCCGTTCGATTTATCCGTTTCCAGTACGACGGAAAACTCCGCTCCCTGAGCAAACGGCGCAATTGTTTCGGATGAGGCATAGGTACAGAAATCTATCTGCCCGCCAACGAAGGCATTGGAGCTTTCCGTTGTTGACGCAAATTCCTGAATAGTCACATCAATACCATTCTTTTCAAAAATTCCTTTTTCCTTTGCCAGATAAAAGAACATGTTAGTGGGCCACGGAGAGGTTCCCAACGACAGCTTTGTCAGTTCCTTTGAGGTATTTTCTTCGGACGCAGCACTGCTGCCTGCCGCAGTTGATGTATCCGCTGCTGCCGCCGTGTTTCCTGTTTCCTGATTTGTGCATGCACAAAGAGATAGTGCCAATACCACTGCCAATGCCAAACTCACAATTTTCTTTTTCATAATAGCCTCCCATTCTTCGATGACTAATCCATCAGATACATTAAATCCTGTGCTATAGCTGCAGCTGCCAACGCCGTAATCTCACTCTGATCATACGCCGGCAGCACCTCTACCAAATCTGCTGCCACAACATGAATCCCCTTTAATAAATAAAGAAGCTTCCTCACCTGTGCTGCGGAAGGGCCGCCAATGACAGGAGTACCGGTTCCAGGCGCTGCCGAAGGGTCTAACGCATCAATGTCAAAGGTAAGATAGACCGGCATATCCCCTATAACTGCCTTTATTTTCTCCGCCAGCGTTTCCATATCCATAAATACAGCCTCCTGAGCGTAGAAAATATGATAGCCGCATTCCGTCATTTCCGTTCGGATAAATACCTGGGCGGAATGGTTTGGATCAATACAGCCCTCCGCCTGCAAATCGTATGCAAAATTAGCATGGGACACATTTCCATCGGTACTTGGCGTACTGTCCTGGTGTGAATCAAAATGCAGAAGCGCGAGTCTGCCATATTTTTCGCTCGCCGCCCTCACCATGCCATAGGGAATGGTATGATCGCCGCCGAGTGTCAGCAGTTTACAGCCCGCATCTAAAATCTTCTTTGCATGATCGTGAGTCTCCTCCAGCATGACCTCTGTTGTCTTGGGACCTACATAATAGCCCACATCTCCATAATCGATAATATTGGCTTTTTCACTTATTTTGTAATTCCATGGATAGGAAAAGCAGCATGCAAGCTGGCTCATATTCCGGATAGCACGCGGCCCCAGTCTTGCCCCCGGACGATTGGTGACTCCGCTGTCAAAGGGCACTCCCATAACCGCTATATCTACATTTTTCAGCTCTCTTGTGACGGGATAGGCATTAAAGCTGGGAATGCCTCCATAGTGCAAATGTTTCTGTACCTCGTATTCCATTTTTGTAACCTCCTCATTCAAATGAAACTGCTGCTGCCCGAACCGGGGAACCATCCACTCCCGTCAGCTTTAACGGCAGAAAGATAACAAACGGTTCATCAAATTCTATCTTATCAAAATGTGCCAGATTCTCCGCGATCAGGCCGCCTGCTTCCGCATACATCTCATGTACCGGAAATTTAGTTCCGCCGGTTCTGTCCAGATTGATGGCATCTATGGCCAATGTCTGAATTCCCCGATCCAGCAGATAGGCTCCTGCCTCCGCCGATAAGTAAGGGTGTCTGAAAAATTTATCCTGCCCCTCATATCGATACCAGTCTGTCCGAAACAGCACAATATCTGCTTTTTCCATCTGTCTGTCATACTTTTTTACATCTTCCAGTGTAATCTCCTCAAATTCTCCTTTATCAGATGCATCTATGACAAGGGCATTCCCCATAAAGTAACTGAGTTCCATCCGATCTACGGTTAATCCATCATTTTTGAAATGATAGGGAGCATCTACATGGGAACCGGACTGGGATCCTATATGTACATTTGACAGGTTATACCCGTCTTTTTCTTTTACAGTTGCCACCGTAATATCCACAACAGGATCTCCGGGATACACCACGGTACCGTTTTTTAGTTCATGAGATAAATCTACAATCTTTTTTATTTTCTGCATCCTTCCACCAGCCTTTCCGCTTCGACCCGTTATTTCATTTCTTCATAAACTTCTTCAAATAAAGAGCTGTCAAACAAATCATTAAAATTATCCGGCATAGAATCGATCAAACCATTGTATTGTAAAAATCCGGCCAGCATATTGGCACAGTATGGTAAACTCACATAGGTATCTCCGGCTGCAAAGGCTTCCGCATTGTCCTCCATAGTCCTGACATCGCAGCCCTTCATCAATTCCAGAAATTCCTCTGCCGTCACTTCCGCTCCGCCTGCAACCGCTTCCGCAAATTTCTCCGGATCTTTATCATAGGCATCTCTTGCACTGTACCATGCCTTCATTACGGATTTCATTTCTTCCCTCTTTGTCTTGAGTGAATCACCATTTACTGCCAGAATGGCCGGTATTAAGCCCTCAAATTCTTTATCTCCTGAGGTCGCCAGAATATTTCCTCCGGTTTCCTGCTGCGCCATGGATAAAGATGGCTCCCAGACTGCCGCCGCGTCCACCTGCCCTGCTATAAAAGCATTAGAGGCATCTCCTGTTGACATATTGACAAGATTGACATCCTTTTCGCTTAAGCCTGCATTTTCAAGAGCCTTCAGAAGAAATAAATGGTCGCTCCCGCCGAATTCAATTGCAATATTTCTGCCCTTCAGCTCTTCTACTGATGAGATATTTGGGGATGCAACCAGGCCATCCGCACCTGCAGAGAAATCCTGCACCATAATAACCTTGATATCCGCCCCGTTTACATATCCAGGAATTATATCTGCAAGAGCCGGAACGAACATATCAATTTTTCCGGACATCAAGGCATTTAATCCATCCGTATAATTTGAGAAAAGCTGTACCTCCACATCTACGCCCTGTTCCTTAAAATATCCTAACTTATCAACTGCCAGCCACCAGTAGCTTCCCGGCCAGTCATTGATTCCCAGAGTAATTTTCTCTCTGCTTTCCGCTCCTGCCGCTGTGATATTACTGTTTCCGCAGGCTGTCATAGAAACAGCCAGCGTAAGTATGAGAACCATTGCCATAACTTTTTTTATCATATGCTTTCTCCTCATGAAATAAAAAATGACGCCTAAATGAATTCATTTAAGCGCCGTTGCCGTTTCTTTTTTCTGTTGATTTAATGAAATACTAGCCTGCATATAAGAAAATGTAAATATGGCCGCTGAACATGAAATTTTGTGCAGAAGGCACAAGAAGCCGTCAGCATGATCCGAAACAGCATACACCTCCTGTCTCTTTTCATACTGACGGCCTCTTTATTTATCGGATACTTACTTTCAGTTACCGATAAGGAAATCCAGAATATCCCATCCGTCGGAACCCTGTCCTTTATAAAGCTCGGTATAACCGCACTGACGGCAGCTTATTGTTATGAATTTCTTATTCTGCACATCAAAAATCTTGGCAAAATTTCCTCCTGTGGCCTGAAACTGATCACTTTCATACTGCTGGCAGCCGCATTTGGGACATATGTATTGTTTCTTCTCCATGTTCATACCTCTCAGATTTTATTGTCGTCTGTTATCAGCCAGTAAAGCAGTGCTGCAATATCCATGCAATGCCGTACCGGCTTCGGAACCTTTTATATTATAGCAGATGTCTCTGAAAAGTAATCTTAAATAATTCTTATTTTTCTCTAAAAACGTATATTTTTCAATGGTTTTCCTTTATAATTTTACTTAATAAATAATACAGGAATTTTCATTTTTAACAAAGGAGGAAACAGATATGTCAATAGTTGCAGTTTTATATACTATCCTGATTTATCTTTTAATCGCCGCAGTAATAGGAGGCTTTTTATTTTTTATTATAAAAAAGGCCGTTAAAGAAGGTGTTCTTGATGCATTAGAGGAATGGCATGGAGAATCAGACAGAAATGAATGAAGGCTATATATTCATATGTTCATGATATTCCATTGACACTTTCTTTCCGAAAATACGGAAACTCTTCAAAACAGCACCGTCAAATGATTTCAAAATTCTGACCCTGAAAGCATATCCCCGTAAATGTCCGATCGGTATGATCCTTTTATGGCCTATGCTTTTTCCCTGTGCAATCGGGATCCATTGATCCATTCCGTCCTTCGTGCACCAATAGGCGGGCCAGCGTGTTTCCAGTATCCATTCCAGAACTTTCTGTCCGTCCGACTGATCCTCCATTATTTCCGCAAATTCTGCATCTACCGGATCATCAAACCATACTTCCATGCGGTCTTTCCCAATCATCTTATCACTCATTCCTGCATGAACCGTAAGTCTGGTATTAATAAGATTTCCCAACCCAACAAAACTGTCCACCTGATCCTGGCTGATTAAGCCCTTAGTATCCGGCACGCATCCGATCAGCAGATTTGCATTTCTTCCCACGCTTGTGAGATAGCGCTCAAACAGATATTCCGAATCATATGTTTTATCCGCATCCTTTTCATGATACATCCAGCCCCCCATATATGCGAACATAACATCTCTTACAGGCATATCCACTTCCACAGGCGCCCATACTTCATCCTCCGGATCCCCTTCCGAGTCGCAGGTCACATTTTTTCGTTCCGGTTCCGTCAGAAAATGTGCGGCAGACCAACATTCGGGAACGGCCACGCCCTGTTCGCTCCCGCTCCAGCGCAGAATATTTTTTATCCCGGGACAGCCGCCAAAACAGATTAAATCCGGTGCGATTCTTGCAAGCAGTCCCGGAATATCCGGACCTCCCAGTTCAGGACGCAGGATTCCGCCGTCAAACCAAAACTCTGCAAGCGGCCCATAAGTGGTTATCAATTCTTCTACCTGTCCCAGCAATATATCGTTCTTTTTCTTTATATCAATCTGTCCGTCTTCCCCCATACATATTTTATCCAGGTGAGAAGATCCCAGACTATAATAAATTCCGGGCTTTATTCCGTATTTTCTGCAGGAATCAACAAATTCTCCCACAACATCCCTTGTAACGGATGCATTTCCAACATGATAATCATGGAACCGGGTAGGCCACAGGCAAAAACCTGTCCCATGCTTTGCTGTAATCAATGCATATCTGGCACCGGCTGCTTTAGCCGTTCTTACCCACTGATCCGTATCCAGCTTTACAGGATTCCATTTGGAAGCCGGTATTAAATCTTCTCCAAAGGAATACTCCGGCTGAAATACTTCAATGTCATAATGAAAAAATACCCCCAATTCATAATCATGCCATTCAAGCATTTCCTTTGTTGGTTTTGCACGTAATCCTGACATACTACTTTCCTCCTGTTCTGTAGTTTTTTGGTGTTATTCCGGTTATATCCCTGAACGTCCGGAAGAACATGTTTGTATTACTGAACCCGCTTTTATATCCTATAGCCTCCATTGAGTAATTCCTGGTATTTTTCAGCATCTCCTGTGCGAAGGATACTCTGAGCAGCCGCACAAAGGAATGAAAGGATATGCCTATGGACCGGCTGATTAGACCCGACAGGTAATTACTGTTTATAAATAGCTGACCGGCAACATAATCAAGGCAGACTTCTGCATTTCTATACTGTTCTATCGTTATCAAAAGTGCATTCACAACGGAAGAAGGATGTGATTCCCTTTTAACATAAAAACACATGACTTCATATAAAGACTGTGCTGCGCAATCTACCGGCAGAAAATTCGATTTGCCTATAAAATCCCCCACCGCGTCTTTGGCATTCGGATGAATAAAAATATATTCCAGTATCATTCTTATCTTCTGTGACTGCGGATGCCTTATATCCGGCAGCAAAAGAATATTCTGAAGAATCCATTCGATTTCTGTCTCCTTATATGTTTCCAAACGGATTTTTTCTTCCAATTCTTCCGAAGTAACAACAGAATTCTCCTGATTGTTCCGGTTTTTCTCCTTTAACTCTGTTTTATACTTGATATCCCTGACAGCTTTATCCAATTCCTCCGGATCAACCGGTTTTAAAATATATTCCGTCACCTGATAAGAAATGGCCTGCTGTGCATACTTAAATTCTGCAAAACCGGATAAGATAATAAAATTGTCGCAGAGTTCTTCTTCTCTTGCTATCCTTATTAATTCCAGTCCGTCCATTTCAGGCATTCGGATATCCGTCACAACAGCGTCAACCTGGTGTCCTTTCAAAAAATCAAGCGCTATAAATGCATCCTCCGCCCAATATACATCATCCACCAGGGGATTGGATTTTAAAAGCCTGACAATACCCTGTAATATTATTTTCTCATCATCCACTACAAGAATCTTCACTGATTATCGACTCCTATATCTTCTGCTATCTGTGACAGATGCATCATACAGACTGTACCTGCGGGTTCATTGTTCCCGATTTCCAGAGAAAATCCATTCCCATAAAACAGCTTCATCCGCATACATACATTATATAAAGCATACCCTTTATCCTCCATTTGAAGAGGATTGTGATTAGATGAAGATTCACTCAGAAGCTTACGGATATTTTCCATCCGCTCTTTTTCAATGCCTGCTCCGCTGTCTGTAACGGAAATTATTATTTCTTTTCCTGTTTTATGGACATTGATGACAATACTGCCTCCTCTTCTTACTTTTTCAATGCCATGCTTTATACTGTTTTCCACTATAGGCTGCAGCAGAAACTGGGGACAAGTCAGGTTCAGTAATTCCTCATCCTCCACATTTATTGTCCATTCCAACCGATCGGAAAGCCTTAATTTCTGTAAGTTCAGATATCTTTTGATCTGATTCAGTTCTTTCTCCAAAGTACTGGTCTGACTTGATGTCAGAGAATATCTCATAAGCTTTGCAAGATCAAGAATTCCTTTGGCTACTTCTTCATCCTCATTATTAAGTGCAAGCATACGCAGGGATTCCAGCGTTCCATACAGGAAATGAGGCTCTATTTTTGACTGATACGCGTCCAGTTCTGCTTTTCTCCTCAGTATTTCCTTTTTCTGTACCATATTCACAAGCGTATTCGTTCTGTTGATCAAACTGTTAAATACGGATACCAGTTCTCCTATTTCATCCGTACCTTCTTCCACCGGATAAGGTTCATATTCTTCATCCGGCATTGAGCGGATATACGCGGTAAATGATACAAGCCTTCTTGCAAACCTCAATGAATAACGTAAATAAGCGATTAATAAAATAAATAAAACCAGGAAAAGCAGGGCGCCTGCAACAAGCAGCAAAACAAGGGATTCATAAGCCATATCAAAGACATCCGAATAAATAACCGCGGACATCCGCAAAGGCTTTATTTCTGATTCTATTACACAATACCTGCCATGCCATGCAGGGTTGTCTGCCGGATCCTCTTTCCAGTCTGTAAGCGGTTTTCCATAATAAATATCTCCCTGTCCATCTATCAGACAAACAGCAGAATTATCATTCAGATGTAATAATTTCAGAAAATTAATGAGCAATTCCTTCTCTATCACAATTTCAACTGCATATTCAAGATTTGTATAGGTATTATCATATTTTCCGAAAAAATAATGCAGCTCATTGTTCTGATCCAGCTTCCATATACCTTTATAAATTTTTGCTTTCTCAACAAGCAAATCAGAAAAGCTTTTAAAATAGCCTCCCGGATTAAGACGTATATTATCACCGTAAAAATAAATCGTTTTTATATTTTGATTATAGTTAATATAAGAATGCAGCTGATATTGTACATTGCTCACATAATCATACATGGGCTCCCAGTCCGTATCATACTGATATCTGAGAAATTCTGTAATATAACCGTTTTTCAAAATAGCATCAGCAATATTCTCCAGATTTTTCAGTTCCGTTTCCAAATCGTTTACGGCCATATCAATTTCATATTGATATTTTTCACTTTCGGACTGAAGGGTTCTGGAAAAAAGAAGAATGACAAAAACAAAATAAACCGCACAAATCGGCAGAATAACTACCAGAAAATAAACAAGTATTAGTTTGTTGGTAAGTCTCTTTTTTATCATCATTCTCTATCCCGCCAATTTCTGTGATTCACTACGGATACCAATGTATTATATGGCATCCGCAGTGTCACTAACAAGGACATTAATTTTCCATTGCGGCCTTGGCTTCCTGATAGGCTTTATTAGCCCAGGTATTCAGTTCATCTGCACCCTGCTGCCTGGCCAGATCAAGCATATCATAATATGCTGCTTCACAGGCCTCTTCGGATTCGGCAAGATAAATTTTCATTTCTTCGTTGGTAACCATAGTATCCAGTTTCGACTTAATATTCTGTTCTTCACTGTCTGCTTCCGGTATTACCAGTCCCACAGCAGGACAGGAAACTGTTTTTTCCTTTGCCTGGTTGCTGAGCGTCAGTAGCTGATCTGCAAATTCGTCATCCGGATTATAATAGGACAGCCTTTCCGTAGCCCATGTACCCGATAATAAGCCCCATTCAGTAAGTCCGTTCTTCTCCTGCCAGTCGTTATCTGTATATTCATCGCAGAATACTGGATATTTATTATCCTCAGACCAGTTCCACATATCCCCTTCAATTCCCCAAAATGCCGTTCTCATTCCTTCATCGGAGAACAGATACGCCAGCAAACGTGCGGCAGCTTCCGGAGCCGTACAATTTTTGCTTACAAATAATCCAGACCAGCCAATATTACTGTCATAAATTTTAAAAGAATCATCATAATTAAGAGCCGTATACAGATCCATCCAATCCTGATCCGTTCCCAGCGTTGCGCATTCCTGATTCAGTTCCTTCGCATTTGAACCCTTGATATATGCAAAACACTGGAGATTATATGCATACTGATAGGATTCATCTTCGTTATTAAAGGCATAATTTTCAGCTATCATCAGACCTTCCCGATACAGTTTATTCATGAACTTATAGTAATCCAGGCGTCCGTCCTGAAAAATATAATAGCTTACTTCATCCTTATTCTCATCATATGAAAAATTGGAATTGACAAGCCCAAAATCAGTAAGGAATTGACAGGATGTCTGCCCGGCTCCCGTCCAGTTTGTGTTAAACATACAGGGGATTAAGTCCGGATATTTTTCTTTCACTGTTTTCAGAAGATTATAAAAATCCTCCGTTGTTTTGATTTCAGGACTTCCGAGTTCTTCATAAACAGATTTTCTTACTGTGGGAAGCATAACTCCTACCAAAGCGGCATCATATTCTTCCAGTTCTTCCGGCGTTGAATAATTATTCCGAATGGTATAAAACTTTCCGTCATTTGTCCGGTTTATTTTAGCTCTGCTTTCATCAAAGGTAAAATCGGTATTACTTTCCGCCATTAAATCTTCCCATGACCAGCAAAGATCCGGATCAGATAATAGGGAAATCATATTTCCGGTGTTGTCAGTATAAATTAAATCCGGCAGTTCCCCTGAAGAAATCATAAGCGGTAACTGCTGTGCATCTGCCGCAACCGTAACATTCAGATTGACACCTGTCTGGCCGGTAATATATTCCGGAACAGTACCGCTCCAGCTCTGCAGAGGCCACCATGTGTGATTGATAAATAAATCCAGAGTGACCTGTTCGGAAGAAACATCCCCGTCTGCACTCTCCGTACTTTCCTTCTGTACTGCAGATTCCGTAGTTTGTGAACCGGATGAATTCCCGCATGCACAGAGCGATGCCAGCATACTGGCTGCCAACATAATACCCATACCCTTCTTAAATAATCTCATACTGATACCTCCCTGATTTTTTTGTTTATTTGCTTCGCGAAAACAAATTATTTATGTTCAGCCTTTAACGGCTCCCAACATCATTCCCTGGGTAAAATACTTCTGCAGAAAAGGATAAACACATAAAATTGGGGCCACTGAAACAATCATAGCTGCCATCTGCAAAGAAGTTGTTGTTGTTTTTGAATGACTGGATGCATACTGCAGTGTAGTGGCATCTGTGGTTGTAGGAGTCATGGATTGATTAATGACTTCTCTCATTTTATAAGCAAGTGTTCTTAAGTCATTGTTCTGTACATAGTAGGCGGAATCAATCCAACTGTTCCAATGATTCACTGCTATAAACAATGTCATAGTGGCAATGAGGGGCATGGAAACAGGAAGGACTATCTTCAGAAACGTTTTTAATTCCGAAGCTCCGTCCAAATAAGAGGATTCGATTAGCTCACTGGGTACACTCTGAAAAAAAGAAATCCCTACCAGTACAAAAAACAGGTTCAAGGCTCCGGGAATAATATAAACCTGAAAGGTATTAATAAGTCCCAAACCTTTCAGTAAAATATAGAAAGGAATAATCCCTCCCGAAAAATACATTGCAAAAACCACAAACTTAATATAAAGCTTCTGTCCTATTAAGTCTGTCCGGGAAAAAGCATAGGATACCATACATGTAAAGAAAACGCCGATTACTGTTCCTGTCAAAGTCCTGAAAAATGTGATCCAAAGGGCTTTCAGCCAACTGGAATTAGTAAAGAATTCCTTATAATTTTCAAGAGTAAAGGCTCTGGGGAAAAGATAGATTCCTCCCAATACGGCATCATTCCCCTCATTAAATGAAAGTATTAATATATAATAAAACGGATATAGTGTTATTATTGCTATTAAGGTAAGCAAAAAAAGATTTACGGCATCAAATATATGATCTTCCCTGGATTTATTAAGACGCTTCTTTTTCATGATTCCTTCCCCCTTCTGTTCAGAATAATCCCGTGTCCGTCACCTTTTTGCTGACTGCATTTGTCGCAAAGATAAGTACTACGGAAATAATTGACTGCATTAAATCTATCGCAGTGGCATAATTAAAACGTAAATCTACCATACCTGTTTTAAACGCATATGTTTGTACAATTTCTGAAGCGGAAGCATTCAGTTTATTTCCAAGCATCATTGTCTGATCAAAATTGCCGCCCATCATTCCTCCTCCAAGAAAACTTCCTACCGATAATATCAGAACGGTTACAATGGCAGGCAATATACCGGGGAGCGTGATATGCCATATTCGTTTTAACCTTCCGGCTCCGTCCACCATAGCCGCTTCATATAATCCCGGATCAATTCCGGATATTGCAGCCAGAAAGATAATGGACCACCAACCGGTACTTTTCCAAATGGAAGTCCATACCGCCAACTGATAATAGGCATCCGGATTTGTTAAAAAGGAAACGCCCTTATCAGAAATTCCCAGCTTAATTATCAATTCGCTTACCAATCCCCTTGACTGAGAAAAAAAAGCGGTCAATATACCAGCTACAATAACCCATGAAATAAAATAAGGAAGATAACTCACAGCCTGTACAAACTTTTTGAAATGACGGTTACGTACCTCTGTAAGCATAATAGCCAATAATATAGGAGCAGGAAAAGAAGCCAGAATTTTGAGAAAACTGATAATCAATGTGTTTTTAATGACAGGCCAGCACATATAATCACTAAAAAATTCTCTAAAATACTTAAGCCCTGCCCATTCATTGGTAAATATACCCCAGAAACCATCCTTGATTGAATATTTCTTAAACGCAACGAGGATTCCGGCCATGGGAGCATAATTAAATATAAGAAGATAAATAATTCCTGCCCATGCAAAAATCTGAAGAATTCTCTGCCGTTTCAGTTTCACCCAAAATTTATGTCTGTTTCTTCGCTTTTCTTCTATTCCCATATTTTATTTACCCTCCTTATGTTTTATTTAAAATAACTATAATATTTTTATAGCAAAGCAAAAATAATTAAATTCTTCATAATATATGTAATATCAATTAAATTATTTTGTATATTTTATACAAACATTCTATGTTAAAAAGGCATTTATCGTCAATCTTATTTCTTCAGCATCTTATTGCAAAATTTCAGATTTTACATCAACACTTCTCCCTTCCCATTCGTTATATATATGTAACCAATCATAAGCAAGCCTTTATGTGAAAGGAGCGGCGGATATGAATCCTGAACTATTTTATGAATACTACCTTTTTACTTCTGCCCGGCAGGCCGAACACAGCAGAAGGAATACAGAAATCAGGGATATGAATTTCAAGAAAAGAAAACATCATTACCTTCCTGTATCTTTACTGTGTTTCCTGGCCATTTTAAAAAACTTACCTTTTTTTCTTTGACATAAGTTACAATGATATTAATACAACAGCAAACGCAGTCAGGAGACTCCTATGATAGCCAAAATTTATCAGCTGTTTTTTCAGGAACTGATTCGATATGTCACCAAAATGACCTGCGACAAAGCCGCGGCGGAAGACATTGTGCAGGAAACCTTCCTTCGGGCCATGGAGCACGCGGAAACCCTGGATGACATGGATGAACGTCAATGCCGGTCGTGGCTGTATAAAACATCCCGCAACATTTTTATTGATAAAGTGAGACGAGAGTCGGCATGCCCGGAAGCAGAAGAAAAAACGGAAACACAGGACGATTTGTCCCAGATTGAAGTCCGGCAGCTGTGTGAAAAATTACCGGAAGAAGAACGGATTCTATTCATAAAAAGATATTTTGAGGGTTTTGACTCCACACAGCTGTCCGCCATGTACAAGCTGCCGCCCTCCACCATTCGCTCACGCCTTGCCAGCGCCAGGCGGAAGCTGCGCATGTATTACCCCGAACTGGAAAATCAAAAAAAATAAGAGGTGCAATTATGGAAAAAACGAAAAAACTGTCAGTAAATACGGCTCTTTGTGATATGACTGAAATTACCGAGGAAAGGCTGTCGCAGTATTCTGCCATTTCAATTAATGCCGCTGCAGTGATCCAGTCTGAAAAATCAGCCGTCCTTATCTCCAAATATCCGGTGGAAATAAATACAGCCTGCGTAATTAAGGTTCCCGAAGGAATCAATTTAATAATAAAAAATGGTTCCATTGAAATGAATGAAAAAGCCTTTGCGGCTGAGCATTCTTTCCTGTTTGTTTCAGGAAGTCTTTTTATCCATCCTGCTGCCGGAAAAGCTTTGGAAAGCTATGAAAAAATAATGGTAAACGGATCACTCATCTATCCTGAAGGACTTTCTGATGCCGTATCAAAAATTCAGGTAAACGGTACACAGAAAAGCTATCCTGATAACGCCATATGCCTGCTGAAGGATGTTGACGTCGACAAATATTTTATTCTCCGGGCCCGCCAGGATACTCCATATTTCATCAACGGTATGGTAAAGCTGCTGGACGCTTCCCTCGATCTCGCCGCATTAATTCAAAAAAACGTAACTTTTTTATGTAAAAAAGCCATGGTAATGGAATGTCTGTTTGAACAGAGCCTGTCTTTATTTGATGAGCACACGGAAATCCAGATTATACCCGATGAATGCCGGATACTTCCTGATAATACCGAGTTAGATTCCGGAACAGTCAGCCTGTTTGGAAAAAAGCTCTATAAAAACGGAGATCTCACGCTGACGGATCAGTCTATGGAAGTACTCCCCGAACTGGAATATCTGAAGGTTACCGGTACCCTTTATATACCGGAAAAATACAGCAGTAATTTATCGGAATTTCCTGTGGAATACGGAAGTATATTTGTCATTAAAGGTACCATGATCTCTGACAGAAGTAATATAAGAATTGATAAACAGCTGCTTGAGCAGACGCCGGGCGGACTGCATGTCGTTGACTGCGCCGTAGCTGAAATCTCGGAAGATGTTCCCCCGGAACTCATCCGCAGCCGGCTCCGTCTTGAGGACATTGCCGTTGTGAGGTGTTCTCCTGAAATCAGAAATGCGGTAGAGCTTGTATCTGCGGATGTTGCTTTATTTGAGGATTATAAAGACGAAGAAGTACAGGAAGATGATGATACTTCCTTTGTAAATGCTGCAAGCTATAAGTTCTAGTTATAATATATCCTCCTGGTAGGATCCTATCACTTATACCGGATTTTCGATTAAAAAGGGAGCTTTTTCAGCTCCCTCTTTAATAAAATATTATTTTTTGTTATATTTTTCTCTTTCATTTGGAAGCCATGTATACATTGCCCTTTCCAATGCTTTATTCCAGAAATGAAAATCATGTACTCCCTCACATTCAAATACTGTTACATCTCCTCCTAACTCCCTGTACATTTCCACCAGTTTTCTGTGTACTCCGAACACAGGTCCGTCTTCTGTTCCGCAGCTGGAAAAAAGCCGGGGAAGAGGATATTGATCCGTATCATAATTTTTCAGGAGCCAATAATTATCATGCTTACTGTCTTTTACCTTATCCAGATTACCATATACAGTTTCCATTGTCTTTGCAGTCTCCGGACGTTCCTTATAGTACGCAATACGATCCACAATATCTACTCCTCCCGAAAAGTTAAGCAGATGTGAGAATGTCTGCGGATATGTAAATGCCCATTTTAAAGCGCCATATCCTCCCATTGACAGACCTCCGACAAAAGTATCTTGTCTTTTATCGCTGAGGGGAAACATAGCTCTCATGGCAGGCAGAAATTCATCATTTAAAAAAGTAAGATATTGAGGACCTGTTTCCCAATCCGTATAATGACCATTATTACCATCCGGACATATAATCGCAATTCCATTATCCTCTCCAAATAATTCCATTTGTGAATATCTCTGCCATGCATTATAGCTTTCGGAATAACCATGAAGCAGTACAAGTGTCTTAAATTTTCTGTCCGTATGGAATCTCTCATTATCTGACAGGCTAAAAGCTTCTTTCCCGCTGAAGGAGGGCAGAAATACCTGTGCTGTAGTTGTCTTTGCCAATATCTTAGAATAGAATGTACATATAATTGATGCCATAAAAACCCCTTTCTAAAGCTTACAACAGCTTTTCAACCTGATGTTTGGGAAGATAAATATGAACTTGTGCACCTTCCTCATTTTCGAATTCTACTATCGCTCTGTTTTGATAAAGTAATTCCAGCCTTTTTAATGTATTTTGAATTCCGATATGATTTCCGTTCTCATCTTCCAAAGAACTTTTCTCCTGCAGCTTTTTTAGGACTTCCGGAGGAAAGCCTTTACCATTATCTCTGATAGTTATGGAATATATCTCTTCTTCCTCCAATACACGGATTCCTATTTTCAGTTGATCCCTGATAGGATTAGAAAAACCATATTTAATTGAATTTTCAACAAATGTCTGTATCATCATAGGTGGAATTATTATATTTTTTGTGTCTGTATCTCTCCTGATTTTATATATAAACCGATCCGGATACCGTACTGCCTGAATCTGCAGATAATTTTCAACATGCTCCAGTTCCTTTTCCACGTTTACAAAGCTGTCTGTTGTTCTGAATATATAACGAAAATAATCCGATAACCTTACTACCATAGTCTGGATCAAAGAATATCTTCCTGCATTTACCAGACTATATATGATATTCAGACAATTAAGAAAGAAGTGAGGCTTAATCTGCATTCTCAGAAATTCCAGTTCGAATTTTTGTTTTTTAATTCTTTCTTCATAAACATCAATTTTCAGTTTTGTCAGCTCGTCACTCATATTATTAAGCGCTTCATAAACTTCCCCAAAATCAGGATTTACAGATGATGGATTAAGCCGTGAAGATAAATCCCCGTTCTTTATACGGATCATAGCTTCCTTCAATAACTGAAGAGGCTTTAAAACATAATGATTTGTAGTGACATATTGTGCAGCGATCAAAAGTAAAAAAATAAAACTGATAAGTACAAGCATCCATTTAAGTACGGATACATTTTTATAAATATCATCCTTGGGTATTAAAGCATGAAGCTGAAAGGCATGCAGACGTGAAACAGCAAAAACCTCCAAATATTCCTTATCTGAAAAATCTTTGTTTTCCTCATCTGTCTTTTTATATGACTTAACTAACAGATGGGCATTCTCGCCATAAGCAGTAAGCTCCATATCCGTTATCTTCTTTAAAGAATCCGTGCTTACCCAAAAGCCTATAATAATATCAGAGTTTTTCTGAATATGTATCAGGCATTCCTTTTTTTCAACTTCTGCCATTATCCAGGGCGCATCCAATTTATCCTTATAAGCATTAACCAATTCTCTTATACCATTTTGCAGAAAAATACTATCTGAACTGCCTGATACCGCCCATCGATCAAAATAACTGTCATATACAAATACGCCGTCACATAATTCCAGCTGAGCCGTATATTTAGCGCAGTGATTATATAGTTGAGTATATTTATATACGATCTCCTTCTCTTTCTTAATTTCTTCCGGATAATAAATGTATCCATTATCACTGAGCAGAATATTTATCATTTGGGCATTTTTTTCAAGACTGATATCCAGCATGTTCTGAGCCACACTCAGAGATGTTTTTGCACTGTCCAATATCTGCCGGCTCAGTACATTCATATGGTAACTTCCATAGAGAAGAATACATGCAAGCATAATAAGCATGACAAATAGAGATAAGGTGATTAACAATGTCCGGGTTGTAATTTTACTTCTGAGCTTTTTCTTTTCTTCTTTCCTCTGCATTGCAATAATCACCTTTACCGGTATATGTTTTACGGAATTCTTTTGGAGTAAGTCCCGTCTCCTTTTTAAAAAGCCGGAAGAAATATGAAAGTTCCTGGATACCCACTTTCTGCGCTACATCTATTATAGGCATTGTTGTTGTACGGAGTAAAATAGAAGCAACTGTCACCTTTTTCTTTCCTATATATTCACTTAAGGAAAGCCCTGTTTCTTTTTTCAGCAGACGCCCCATATAATCCGCATTCAAATACATCTCCGAGGCTATCCTGTTCCGGCTCAAATCGCCTTCTATATTCTCCAGTAAAAAGCTATCCAGATGTTTCAGAAAATCACTTTTTTCTGTTTTTTCAGGAATATAGCTCTTAATCAACCCTACCACAGGATCTTCTTCTTCTTTTTCCAGCAATTCTTTAACTTGATTAATAACCTGTATCATCTGTTCAGGTCTTGCAGGTTTAAGAATATAATTGACAGCCCCCTGCTGCAATGCTTTTTGTGCATAACCGAAAACTTCATGACAAGTCAGAAATACCGTCTTTGTCCTATATCCCTGTTCATTCATCCATACCAATAAATCGAGACCATTCTCCTCTACCAATTCTATATCACAAAGCAGCATATCTATTTTTTCCCTGCTGAAAATATCCTTGGCTTCCGCTATACTGGCGGCATCAAATATATTATCAATTCCATTCTTTTTCCAATCCAGCAAAAGCCTGATTCCTTCAATTGCATATATCTCATCATCCACCACCAGCAGGTTCATACCATTATACCTTTCTTTAATGCCCTTACCCTTTTAAAGCACCCATAGCAATTCCTCTGACAAAATGCTTTTGGAATATGGTAAATAAAATGACAATCGGCAATATTGCCATAGTGGCAATAGCCATTCTTATACTCATACCCGGAAACGATATATCTCCTGACATGGATGCTGCAGCTTCATTAGACTGCAGATACTGCAAATCACTTAAAATCCGGTTCAAATAACTCTGTATACCAATTAATCTGACATTAGTAATATAATATAAGCTGTTCATCCAGTCATTCCAATAAGCTATACCTGAAAATAAACCTATTGTTACTATCATTGGCTTTGCCAAAGGCAGAACCAGCCTGAAAAAAATACGAATTTCTCCCGCTCCGTCAATTGTAGCTGCATCCATGATTTCAGATGGTATGCTGTTTATAAAATAGGTCTTTGCCAGAATAACATGAAAGGGACTCATGAGAAGATTAGGAAGCAGTAATGCCCATACTGTATTTTTTATATGGAATATCTGTGTATAAACCAGATATGTAGGTACAAGTCCCCCGTTAAAAAGCAAAGTAAGAACTACAAGCAGATTAAAAAATCTTCTGCAGGGAAGAAAAGGCCTGGATAAAGAATATGCCAGCATAGCAGTAATCAAAAGATTTACAGCAGTTCCTGAAACAGTTATAAAAACAGTAACGCCGTATGCCCTTCCTATCTGTCCCAAATTCACCAAAACATAACGATAAGCATCTGCTGATAATTTATCTGGTATAAAACTATATCCATTCTGAAAAATCATGCTTTCATCTGTAATAGAAGACATAAACATTAATATAAAAGGCAAAACAGCCAAAATAGTGAAAAGAGTCAGTACAATATGAATCAATAAAGTCATTTTTCCATTTTTAATCATAATATATACTTTCTCCTAAAACAATGCATTTTCCGGACTCTTTTTTCTAAGAAGTATATTTGTGCTTATAACCAAACAGAACCCTACCAGGGACTGAAATACTCCTGCTGCTGAAGACATTCCTACGTCATTAAGCTGTATCAGAGCCCGATATACATAAGTATCCAATACATTTGTCACCCCGTATAACGCACCTGAATCCAGAGGCACCTGATAAAACAGTCCAAAATCCGCTGTAAATATATGTCCGACTGCAATTGTTGTCATCACTATAATAACCGGTCCCAACTGAGGTATTGTTATATACTTGATCTTCTGCCATGCAGAAGCACCATCAATATTAGCCGCCTCATACAAACCGCTGTCAAATCCAATAATTGTTGCATAATAAATAATACTCATTTTTCCCGCACTGCGCCAGGTATTAACAAACAGAAGAATAAAGGGCCAGTATTTTGGTTCAGAGTACCATGATACGGGACTTCTGTTTAAAAAAGATAGTATCGTGTTATTTATATAACCTGTTTTTCCGTCTAAAAAAAGTAAAACCATATAGCTTAAAATAACCGTAGACACCAGTGAAGGGAGCAATAATGCCGTCTGATAAAATTTTACGGCCAGACGGTTCGTAATTTCTGCAAGTAAAACAGCCATCCCAACTGAAAAAAGAGTATTCAAAATAATAAAAGCCACATTATACAGAAGCGTATTCCTCAATATGTAAATAGTATCGGATGAATGGAATAAAAATTTAAAATTTTCAAATCCTATCCATTTGCTTCCAAAAATACCTCCCAGAGGATCATAATCCTTAAAAGCCACAAGAATTCCTGTCATAGGAAGATAATTATTAATGCATAAATAGAACAATCCAGGTATCATCATAAGAAAAAGAGGAACCGCCTTTTTCCATCGTATTCTGTTTTCTGCATACATTTTGAATACTCCTTTTGCTTATACTGCCTCTTTTACTGATTCCATATTCTCTTCCGTTTCCTTGGGATGGAAAAAAGCAAGCAAAACAACAAATGCTGCTACTGCACATCCCATAGCTACCGCATACATGTTATGATATCCCAGGTTATCTACAAGAATTCCAACAATCGTACCGGCAATAATCGCTCCGAAATCAGCCCCCATATACATAGTCCCTGTGGCAACACCTGCACGATCCTGTTCCACACAGGATACACAGGCCGAAATCATAGGAGCCTGGAATCCGCCATGTCCCAGAGCATAAATTACTGCGGCGGCAAGCCAAAGAACATAACTTTCCGTAAAGGCGAAAATTGCAAGACCCGCAGCCAGGCAGAGCATACATATCAATAAAGTTTTCTTACTGCCTATTTTATCCGCAACAATTCCACCCAAAGCACGCGTGAACATATTACACCCATTATAGAGACTCATCCATACGGCAAATACACCCAAACCAATTTTCTCATCAAATACAAGAAGGTTCATCATAATAGCTGTAAAACAGATACCACAGAAAATATTAGCAAGTACTACAGGCCAGGCTTCTATTGCAATGGCTTCTTTAAGTTTAAATTTCTTTTTCTCCTTTTTTATTCTTTCCGTATTTTCATTTTCCTTTACCTTATCAAATTTCAAAAGCATAGTGCAGACAATAGCCACTACTGCGCATATGGCTGCAATGACACATACAAAGCTGTATCCTAAAGCATCTTTCGCAGCAACTATAATGGTAGGTGTAATAATACCTGTTATCATTGGTATAGTCATATAAATACCCAAAGCCTGAGAATATCTTGCCCGTGGAACGGATTTTGCAACCAAAGCCGGTAGGCATGTTCCCACCATACCAAATCCGATTCCCTGTATAATACGAGCCATAATAAAAAGTGGAATATTACCGCTGATAGCAAAAGCCAGATAAGATAATGTTGCAACCCCCAATGATACCATCATAATCAGTTTGGGATTCATCCTGCTTACCAGATTTCCGGATATAGGACGCATAACCAGACACAAAACAGAATATGCAGATGCAATCGTTCCAAACAGTGTCATTGACATTCCCAGTTCTGTAGTTCCATGTACGGTAAGATGAGTAGTCGCAAATCCCATAGCCGCAGTATATAATGTATTAATTAATATCATAAGGATATAATTCTTATTAACAAAAGATTCTTTATTCTTTCCCATCCCTCTTCTCCTTTTTCTCATCCATTACAAGTTCCAGTGCATTCTTTATGGAAATATCTATACATTCCCATGTATGGCTTCCTTCTACCATGCACAGCGTATGCGGTACTCCCCAAACCTTCATTTTTTCACTCAGTCTGACATTCGGTATTCTGGCCAGGGGATCATCTATTCCGCAATGAAAAATCAATCTCGGAAATACAGCATTTCTTTTTACCATATTTTCTACTATATTCTCCATATGGAAGGGTGAACTTTCAAATTCACCTGCTGTAGAAATACCATCAAACATTCTTTCCAGCAGTCCCGGAAACATACTTCCTATATCCTTGTATAATCCATAAGCATCCACATTTCCGCCGCTGTTACACAAAACAGTTCCATATAAATCAGGATGTGCCAGCCCAATCCTGAGAGCAAGGTATCCTGCTCTTGACCATCCGGTAACATAATGCTCCTTTACATTTTCAGACATAGGAATTAATTTCATCACGTAATCTCTTAATTCTTTGGTAAAATAACTCTCAAATAAATAATGCCCTTCTTCAATATCTCTTCCGCCCCAGCTCTCACTGCTGTCAGCTTCTACTACGGCTATCCCATACTTATCCGCGTATTCCGCAATATGAGTATGTTCAAACCATTCCTTATGATGCCCAGGCCCTCCAATCCACAGAACCGGATAGCTGTCCTTTTTCTCTTCGGGAATCATCAATGTAAATGTTACCTTCCCTGCCATACATACGGATTCAAATGTAACTTCATTGATTTTCATTTTTATTTACCTCTAACCATTCATTCAGTTGTCTCTGTTTTACTTCAATTACTTTATTAATACCTGCATCTTTAAGCTTTTCATTCATTTCATTCAGCATAGACGTATCATAATCACCAGACATGAAATTAAAATGATATTGAGCTATTACATTAGCTATTGCTGCTGTTTCTGTTTTGCATTCTGAAACATCAGCCATAAAACCAAGAAGAGGAGACTGTTTAAATTCATTTTTGAATTCTTGATATTTTTGATAAATGTCTCCGGGCAGAGGCTCAATAGCATAACAATTGATATTAATATCTGTAATTCCGGGAGTTTTTACATAATATCTGCTGTTTACTACATCCTGGCCTTCTGGATATGTAATCACATTTTCCTTATCTGTTTTGACATAATGAACCCCTTCAATCCCATATTGAAGCATATTTCCCACTTCTTCATCAGTATACAGAAGATTCAGAAACTTCATAGCCTCTTCCGGATGTTTACTTTTTACAGGTATCATCCATTGTGTATTTGTAAATGAGGATGTCCCCAGAATCTTATTCTGGTTCAGTTCTACTATATCTACATCCAACTGAAGATTTTCTTTAGCACTGAGAGTGGGTGAATAAGATGTTGTCAGGTAGGCCACTCCCTGATTTCCATCCAATAAAGCCCCCCGGGTATCGGAATTAGTAGAGGCGTTCGGCATAATTAATCCTTCCTTATTCCATCTGTAAAGAAGTTCCACTGTCTTTTTAAAGGTTTCGCTTTCATATAAATTACTGACTGTCATTGTTTCATAATCAACAATACATCCGTCTTCTATGGACTCCATTTCATCATACCGCCACATATAATTACTTAAATCATCATAAGCTCTTCCTGATGAAGAGGGAATAAGAGGTGTCATATCCGGATATTTTTCTTTTATTTTCTTTAAAACTATTTCCACATCCTCTATTGTTTTTACTTCCTGAAGATTAATATCCAGTTCATTCAGAATTTTGTTTTTTACTGCAAATCCGGTATCTGCCGCAGCAGTTAACGGAACTCCGGTGACTCCGTACAGAATCCCGTTAATCCTTCCGGCTTCCAAAGAATCTCCGACAGCATCCATTATTCCTTTCCCATACTTCTCCAATAAATCATCTATGGGTAAAACAAGTTTTTTAGAAACTATTTGATGATAACGGGTATTTAATCCGCTGGTCATTAAATCAATACCGTCACCGCCTGACAGCAACAGATTTATCTGAGTATCATAATTAGAACTGGGATATACTTCCAGATTTACTGTACAGTTGATTTTTTCTATAAGTATTTTATTTAATGCATCCTGTACTATTTCCAGATCTTCCGGAATCCCGGAATAACTGGAATATACAATATGCAGTTCTGTCGGTGTACTTCCGGATATTTCAGTTTCTCCGTTTTTACAGGATGTAAGAAATAACATCATAAAAACCATAACAAAAACAATACCCTTTTTTTTCATTTTTCACCCTCATAAACTCTCTTTAAAACTTACAGATTATAAATTTTTCTCAGCCAGTTTACAGACATTTCCGGCCACATTTGTGTGTTTTTTTCAAAATTTGGATTATAATTTACAGCTCTTTTCTGATCAAATTCCATTGCTGCACATCTGGAACCATCATTGAAAATATGAAGTTCATAATCTACGCCATTCTTTTTACAAGCAAGAGCATATTCCAATGAGCTCTCCGGAAAATCAGCCGTAGTTTTCCATAAAAATGCAGGAGGGGTAAGTTTTGATATCATACCTATCGTTGTCATGGAAGAAAACTCTTCAAAACCACTTTCCTTCCCACCCAGCAAATTCTTCGGACCACTTTCAGGATTTCCCAGTTCCAGTTTCATGGCATCAGGAAATTTTATATAAAAATCTTCAAAGGTAGTCGGCGTATATCCTGTCACTGTTGCATTAGGTCTGTTGCCGCCTTCCGGTATATCCGTTCCCTTTCTTGATATGTCCTTATGCCAGAGATTTGCCAGCATAGTTGCAGCATGAGCTCCCGCTGAAAATCCTACCAGAGTAATTTGATCCGGGTTTACACAGTATTCTCCGGCATTTTTTCGGATCTCCCAAACGGCTTTTGAACCTTCTGTCAGAGGATCAGGATAATGTGCATGGATTCCAATAGAATACATGATAATAAATGGTTGAAAACCGTTTTCTCTATAGAATTCAACTATTGGAAGCCGTTCCGTGTCACTGAGTACATAGTATCCTCCTCCGGGATAAATCAGAACAGCGGGCTTCGCCTTTTCTGATGGTTCTGCATATACCTCCATATATGCATCAGGATTTGTTTCAGAAAGTAAAATTTTTTTCATAGTACCCCCTTATACTTAATATTCATGCGCATGTAATTTCTACTGTTTTATTGTAGCATAACGTAATATACCATGTTTGTCCTGAAACGACTTATTTTATGAACTAAACAGACTTTATGTGGGAAAAGCAAATTATTTATACAAAATATAAATAAAATTCCTATGATAAATAAAAGCAGATATAATAATCACTATAATCAGAGAATTATTATATTTGCTTTTATTCATTTCCACTATTACCATTCTACTTTGTAATTATCATCTTATATTTTTCTTCCGCCATACCGCAAAAACAAGAAAACCAATCCCGGCCAAAAGAAAGATAACTCTTGATACAATCATACCTCCCGGCATTGAAAATGCCGGATCCAGCAGTTCCGTAGTTAACGGATATTCCGTAAAAAAGGAATAACCATAGAGATCAAAATTCATCGGCAGAGGAATAAATTCTGCCCCCAGCGCAAGCGCCATCAAGCCAAACAGAATACTGGAATGTATCCTGCCTGCAAGAAGTCCCATACCTGTCAGAAACAAAAGAGCAGGCAAAAGAGTAATAGCAGCTGTCAGCAAAAGCATTCCCACAGGAACATTGCTCCCGAACATTATTACCAGGAAGCCCAGACCCAGGGCCGTTAGGATCAGCGCCAGCAGCAGCCACGCAGTAACCGCAGCAGCGCATTTTACCAGTAGATATTTTCCCTGTTCTACAGGAGCCGCATCGGTAAGCCTCCCAAACTGCCTGGATTTCTCATTGCACTGGTTCCATAGAAAAAACAGCAGCGCCAGTCCCAGAAGAGGCAGAATCCGTGCCAAATATGCCCCGAAGCTCCATGGAGAAAACGGAGCTGTATGTGCAACGCCTTTTATAGTGGATGTCTGCAGTATATTCCAGCCAAAAAACAAGCATACTGCCAGCAGGCCCCAGAAGAATTTGCTGCGCAGGATCCTGCGCAGTTCGTATTGATATATTTTATTCAAGATTCAAATCCTCCTCTGTAAGATTACAGGCCTGAAGAAAGTCCTGCCAGGTCAGGTAAGGATAGGACGGATTCGTCTCACCGGTAAACAGTCCTGCCAGGATTCGATCCATAGCTTCCTCTCCGCCCACCAGCTTTTCCGCTTTCAGTATTTTCAGAGGCATTTCGCAGTACTGCCGGACGGTAGACTGGCTGTTGGCGATATCGGCTTTGTACTTTTCCGGCAGAGCTGACAGAAACTGCGGATTCCGGACGTAAAAATCCTGATAATAATCATCTGCCCGGGACTGCCACACATCTACATAATACTTTTGTGCATAGTCTGCGCCGTGAAGTTCTTTCATCATCCGATAGGTGGTATAGACTGTCAGCCCTTCGCTGGACCAGGGATCTCCCGTATAGGAAGATTCGATCATGTTGCCAAGTCCCCACCACTGGTGAATGATTTCATGGGCCATAACTTCACTGCCTCCGGCTCCTTTCAGGGGATCCTTAAGCCCTGCTTCACTGAAGCTGTCCTCACCCATCACACTGGCCCCTCCGGCAGCATAACCGCCGCCCGTAGCACCGATCTCAATAAGGCGCATGCCTTCCTCACCATAGAAGAAAAGAGGCCCATAATGATCCGTACAATATTCAAATACCTGCTTCAGCGTATCATTGACGTTGCATTCTTCCATAACCCTCCGGTGTTTGGCACTGTAGAAAAATTCCACATTCAGTCCGGCAGCATCAATATGCTCCGAGATATAATCACCGGCATAAAGAATCAGACTCCATCCGGAAGCATGTAATATCCATTGGGTAGATCCGGCTTCGCTCTTCCCCGCTTCCACCGTATCTGTACTGAATAAAACCGGCTTCAATCCATCAGGCAGCGTTATTTTGGCTGTAAGGGGAGGCTGTTCTGCAGTATTTTCAAAGAAATCACGAGGCATAGGTGAAAAATCCTGATGAGCCAGATAAATGTAATCTCTGCTGATTTCACACTCCCCCTGAAGCAGAGACAATATATTCCACTCCTGAGGAAAACCTCCGTATTCTACCGATAATTCCATATTTTCATCGGCGGGAATATCCAGTTCAATCGTTTTCTTATTGATATCATCATTTTGTAGGTCACGGAACGGAACTGATTTCCCGCCGGCCGTAACAGACTTCACCTTATAGCCGGGATTCAGCCAGAATGAAATGGTCTGGGGCTGCCCGGAATCATTATGCAGGGTATAGGAAGCCGTTGCCTCAAAAAAACCTGTAAAAAGGGATGGACGCGCATCTACCGATATTGCAGAATAGGTCACATGTTCATTATAGTCAAAATTATAATGTGCATCATAGTCAATTTCCTTCTTACTATGATCCAAAAAAGGCTGCTTTACATAAACCAGTACACCCGTTACAGTCAGCATAATTCCGATGACAGGAAGATAAAGCATCCGCACATTACGAAGCAGGGAACCGAAGGCTCCTCTGCCGTACCGGCGGGTGCACAGCAGGCACAGGCACCAGATCCCTCCCAGCAGCAACAGCCAGAACAGCCTGTTCCATCCCAGGGACATGAGTCTGCGGTTATTGCCGAAATCATCGGAAAGATAAGCCAGCGCGGGATTTACCCAGCGCAGCAGCCAGTTTTCTCTCCAGGCCGACAGGCTTAAGAGAAAAAAGCCAACGAACGCTGCCAATGTTATATCCAGTCTTTGCACAAGCTGATAAACAGCGGCTGTGAAAAGGATGGAAAACCAGAGGGAGGGAAGCATCACCAGCAGATATACCGCCGCACAAAGTCCGGGCCGGAATACAGCGCCGGTTAATGAGGCCGTGACCGGCATCCAGATTATCATTGCTGCCGCAGCGGCTGCAGATGCGGCTGTCAGCAATGCCAGAGTCCGGCATACTTCCGCTGCAAGAGGAGAAATCATGGAATCCGTAAGTACATCAGTATGGCTGCTGTGAACACGATCCAGTTCCAATACGGTAAGCAATGCAAAAATCAGAGCGCCTGCCAGTGAACCGCCCAGTGCAGGATTGGCAAGAGCCGTACTGTTCAGCGATCCGGAAAGAGGGCAATAGAACGTAAATCCCACTGCCGGCGCCGCCGCGGTAATACCAAGCACCGCCCATGTCAGCCGGCTGCGAAAAAGCCGTCCCAGCTCCACACGAAAGAGAGAAGAAAATTTCATTGTGTTTTACCCTCCTGCGTAATGAGATATAAATAGGCATCTTCCAGCGTAGGCTCCACACTTTGGGCCTCCTTTGGCAGCTCATCCGCCACTCCCCGGCATAGCACACCCTCCGCTGTATTCACCCGGGAGATGATACGCAGGTCAGACTCTTTTTATCTCCGTTGTGTTCCAGCAGAACACCTACATGTCCCCTGGCCTGCAGGATCAATTCTTCAGGTTTGCCTATAAACAGGATCTCCCCGTGGTCAATTACAATAAGCCTGTCACAAACAGACTGTATATCTTCAATGATATGAGTGGACAGCAGTACCAGTTTATCCTGTGCCGTCTGAGAGAAAAAATTACGGAAACGGATACGTTCTTCCGGATCCAGACCCACAGTAGGCTCGTCAAAAATCAGGAATTCCGGTTCCCCCAGCAGCGCCTGTGCAATTCCTACTCTCTGCCGCTGTCCACCGGACAGCGTTTTTATGCGCGCCTTTTTCTTTTCTTCCAGACCAGTGGCCAGAATAGCTTCTTCTATAACGGGCCTGCTGTTACGTATCCCCTTTAACGCCGCCATATAATCCAGAAATTCCCATATCGTCAGTTCATCATACAGACCGAAGTCCTGCGGCAAATAGCCCAGCTTCTTCTTCAGCTCTTTTTCACATTTCGTCAGCGGCTTATCATCAATGGCAATATCACCGCCTGTAGGAAGAAGCCCTGCAACAAGCAGCTTCATCAGTGTGGATTTTCCCGCGCCGTTAGGCCCCACCAGGCCTATGAGACTCGGACTTTCCAGCGTCAGGTTTATATCCTTCAAAGCCTGTTTGCCGGTGGGATAGGTCATGCTTAAGTGATTCAAATGAATTCTCATAAAAATTCCTTTCTGATATTTTTATTCTGACAAAGCTGTTATCTGCAAATTTGTATTTCCTTTTGTTCTGCTTACAAGTATAGCTGCTATTTCTTAAAAAGATATAACGGAATTTCTTAACAAAATCAAACAATCTATCCAAAACAAAAAAGGAGCTGCCAGCATGAATAAATCTTCAGACTGATACGCTCCCGTTTTATTTATTATCATTCCACCCTGTAAATATCGACATAAGCCTTACCGCCGATATCCACCGTCACATTCCCTGATTTACTGTCCGATTCCATCTCAAATACGGCATAGACAAGCCCGTTGTCCGCGGTAATCTCCACAATTTCCCCATCCGCAATAATAGAAAAATCATTCAGCTCCTTCCCGAGCTGTACCGTTTCCTTCCCCACATTCATTTTCCCGCAGGAAGGGATATAAGTGATGGAGGTACCGTAGAGATTGACAACAAAATCGCAGGGACTTTGCATATGAACGGTTATTTCAACAACACCTGCCTTCTGCATCATATAGAAAACTTTTCCCTCACCCTGGGAAACTGACACACTCACCCTTGCTTTACGGAATTCCTCAACCGGATTCTGTCTTAGCCTCAATCCCTCAGGTGTTTCGGCAAGGATCAGTTTCCTTGGAATCCCCATTACACCCGTATATAATTTTCCTTTATTTTTCGTTCTCAGCCAGGGAATCGTAATCACATCCTCTGTTCCCCAGAAGGTCTGCGCGGCATAGGGAATTTTAGTCCGGTAAGCCTCCAGCTTCACACCATCCGTCTTAAATTCATAGCCGTCAAATTCTCCCAGAAAATAATAACCGTCCGCGCTCCAGAACACCCATTTTTCTCCGCCGCCTTCCACGGGAATCCTTCTGAGATCCGGACATTCCCAGGAATCCTTCAGAGTCAGAATCTGGCTCTTTTTCCAGTTTTTCAGATCCTTGGAACGAAGAATCATGAACTCGTTGTCTTTCAGATACAAAACCATGATATACGCTTTGCTCTCTTCATGCCAATAGACCTTGGGATCCCGGTTTTCCTCAGAAATATGCTTTACCGCGTTTCCTTCCAGCTTTATAAGGGTATTTCCCCCGTCCGTACTGTAAGCGATTCTCTGATTAAAGGTTTTCCCCAGGCTCCATTTTGATTTATTTCCCGCACAAGTATAAAAATAGATATGAGCATCCTCAGGGAGGCCCAGAAGTCCCTGTTCATTAACAATTCCGCTCCCGGAATACATGACGCCGTCACTGTCCGGATAAAGCGCAGTCTCCTTCTGCTCCCAATGAAGCAGATCCTTACTCACCGCATGTCCCCAGCACATATTTTCCCAGCGGGTATCAAATGGATTGTACTGGAAATATAAATGATAGACACCGTCCTTATACAGCAGCCCGTTGGGATCATTCATCCAGCCCGTGCGGGGCGCAAAATGAAGAAGGGGATGAGACTGGAGATTTTCCGGTACGGTATCGGAAAGGGATATGGCATCCATGAACGCTTTCGGAATACTTCCCTCTATTAATAAAGTTTTTCCCTTATATTCTTCCATATTAACGGGAGCATAGTAGTGAAAACCGTAATGTCCGTCCGGCTTTTCCTTTACCGGCACATTAAATTCATATATTTTTTCTCCCTGGCAGGAGATGCTGATCGTCTTCAGTTCTTTTTCCGCACAAACAGGGATCAGAAGATATTTCTTATCGATTGTAATATACTTTTTCATTTCCTGCCTCCTTAAAAAAGTTACAATGGAGCCATGAATTGCAACTTTAAAAAATGATTTCTGACAAGCATCTGTTAAAAAAAGTATATCACATTCTCTGTTTTATTTATACATAAGAGTAAGAAAATCAAGAATCCACTTGGGTACTTTGGGATTATAAGTAACAAGAAAGCTTTTAACCCATTCCCTGGTAACCTCGTCATCCACGGCAGTCATATTATGGCCCCATAAATGTTCTCCCTGCTGTGCCACAGCAGTTCTGCCTACAGCAGATACTCCTGTCGCTATATTCTTACCTACAGCTGCAACACCTGTGGCATAAATACCCAGGCTTGTTACGCCTCCTGCCACGATTCCAATAGCAGCCACTCCCATGGCTAATAATCCTATGGAAACGATCCCCAGTGAAACCAGAAGGCCAAGAGATAACATACCTATACTGAAGATCCCCACTGAGACAAATCCGGCGCTCACCACACCAACTGCAATATTCCCCACGGCTATAATTCCCTTTGCGGCATCCTTCATCCGGATTCGCCCCATATATCGGCAGAATTTAATGTGTATCAGAGGGATACCTCCTATATTTGCCCTGCTTTTATACTCAAATCCCTTTTGATAGCCTAAAAAATCCTTTACTTCATTAATAGTCTGCCTGATTTCCTCTGTCTCACTGGCAGGCTCCCATTTTTTATCTCCTCTGTCTTCACAGCTGTCAATCAGAAGATAATCCAGCGATACGTGGAAAAGCTGGGATATTGCAATCAGCTTGCTTATTTCCGGCATGGTTTTATCTGCTTCCCATTTACTCACCGACTGCCTTGACACCTCCAGATATTCTGCCAGCTGCTCCTGGGAGTAGCCCTTTTCTCTGCGAAGCTGAATCAGCTTATCACAAAATTTTTTCATATAATCTCCTGTCTGCCACAATGTAGCTCTGTTTTCTATAGCTTCATTTTTCCATATAATCTGCTTTTTTACAAGAAATCAGCGTATTGCAATTTGTCACCCACAGGTTGCAATCCCGTAAAACAGCGGGTTCCGGGGGATCTTTTTTAAAAATTTGATCTCCGGAAGGCATCATGGCATATGCGAAGCCTGCATTACAAAAAAGGCACCCTCCGGCGAAGGTACCCTTTTTTTCTTTATTTTTCTTTCTGTGCCGATACAAGAAACATCATGGGCCGGCGCATTTCGTCCTTCATTCCGGGAACGGTATTCAGCATTTCCTCCGGCGGCTGAGGCTCCTCTACATCCACAAGCCGGAACCCTTTCTTTAACAGAACGGAAATATATGTGGTGAATGTCCTGTGATACTTGGTAACCGGTTCTCCCAGGAACACCGCATTTCTTTTTCCTTCATAGTAATAATTATCTACCGGGAAATGAAGAATCTTTCCGTTTTCATCATAATACCAGTCCTGGCTCCCTTCCGCAGTGAATACCGGATGTTCTGCAGAAAAAACAAGATATCCACCGGGCTTGAGTAATTTATGGATCTTATCCACAATCTCTTCATAATTTTCAATGTAATGAAAGGCGAGGGAACTTAAAATGATATCAAAGGAAGCCTCTTCAAAATCAATATCCTCAATGGGACAGCAGATATAGGTGGTATTGCCTTTTTTATGGGATTTCCGGGCTTCTTCCAGCATTTTTTCAGAAATGTCCACTCCCGTAACTTCTGCGGCTCCATGGTCAGCGGCATATTCACAGTGCCATCCATAACCGCAGCCCAGATCAAGAACCTTCTTTCCCTGAAAATCAGGAAGCATATTTTCCAATGTCTTCCATTCCCCAGCACCGTCCAGCCCTTTTTTGGAACGATCCATCTGGCTGTATTTCTCAAAAAATAACGGATCATCGTATTTGTTTTCTTTCATATCATCACTCCATTTTTTCTTTCCACTCATTTTCCCTGAACCCTGTCAGGATAAAATCATCCGCAACAATCAGAGGACGCTTCACCAGCATTCCGTCTGTGGCAAGCAGTTTAATCTGTTCTTCCTCACTCATATCCTTCAGCTTGTCCTTCAGGCCCAATTCCTTATATTTTAAGCCGCTTGTATTAAAAAACTTCTTAAGAGGGAGGCCGCTTCTGCCATACCATTCCGTAAGTTCCTCCACGGTAGGATTTTTCTCCGCAATATGTCTGTCTTCATAGCTTATTTTTCTTTCATCCAGCCACTTCCTGGCTTTTTGACAGGTAGAGCATTTAGGGTATTCTATAAAAAGCATTTTCTTTACTCCTTTTTTATTATCATAAATTACATCTGTTACAATTGCGGGACAATAATATCCATGCAGCATTCCATCATCGCATCCGCATCCCTGGACTCCGCATTGATGGCAATCACGGCATTTTTATCCGGAAGAACAATGGAAAACTGCCCGTATTTGCCATCCGCACGATAAGAATTGTAAGGACCGCGCCAAAAAAGATAACCATAGCCATCCTTCTCGTTATCCATATATTTCTTTGATGCTTCCCTGATATAGGCAGAAGGAACTATCTGTTTTCCCTCCCAGTTTCCTTCCTGCAGGAGAAGCTGTCCGAATTTCAAAAGCTCAGTCACGCATAAAAACAGACCTCCGGCCCCAAAGGTATATCCGTAAGGGTCCGTTTCCCACACAGGCCTTCTGATTCCCAGAGGTTCAAAAAGCCTGGGCATAAGGTAATTTACAAGATCACAGCCCGACCTTCTCTGAACAAGAATACCTGCAAGATAGGGCCCTGCATTATTATATAAAAAACTGGTTCCGGGCTTCTGTGTGAAGGGACGGGACAGCGTATAGCGAACCCAGTCCATCTCTTTCATGAGAGGTCTTTGTACGCCCATTAAATAACCCGAATCCTGTCCCAGGCACATGGTCAGCAAATCCTTTACCGTGGCACTGCACAGATTCTCAGAAGGGTTATCCGGCATTTCCTCCCGGAAAATATCACAAAGCTTTTCATTGAGCTCAAGAAGACCTTCTTTCTGCGCAATTCCCACTGCGATGCTGGTGAAGCTCTTGCTTGCCGAATACTGGTTCCTTCTTATTTCTTCATCCCAGTCTTTCTTTAAAAGGAGTTCTCCATCCTTCATTACCGCAAGATTCAGTATCCGCATTTCTTCCGCTTTCTGCTGGATTATTCCGATATCCATATCTATCCTCTCCTTTTTGCTGAAAGCTTATTTTCTTATATCCCGTCAAACAGACTCAGCTGTGTACATTCATAACCTCTTTTATAGGCCCTTATAATACTTTTCATATCATACAGGATACCGTATTTTTCACATTCCGCCTGAAAAAGCTTCCATAACTGCGCCGCCCTGGGACTGCCGCATCGGTAACGGGAGCCATATCTTTTCTGATACCGGGAAACATAATCCTCTTCAGGGAAAATCTCCTTCAGCTTATCATAATACCAGATCCGCTGATTCTCCCTCAGAGTCATTCCGAATTCGGCATAAATAAATCTTGCTCCTGCCTCATGGGCTTTTTGGACAATAGCCGTTATATTTTCCTTATTATCCTCCAGGAAAGGCAGGACAGGCATCAGAAGGATTCCTGCGAATATCCCCGCTTCACTCAGTCTTCTCACGGCCTCAAACCGGGCGGAGGAGGGACATACCCCCGGTTCCACCAGGGAAGAGAGGGAATCCTCCGCTGCGGTGACCGTAATCTTGCACAGAACGGGAGAATGCTCCTTTATTTCCGAAAGAATATCAATATCCCGTGTAATCAGATCACTTTTTGTGGCGATTGCCGTCCCGAACCCAAAGGCATCCACCAATTCCAGGGCATGCCTTGTCAGCTCCTCTGTTTTTTCAAAGGGATTATAGGGATCACTCATAGCGCCGGTACCGACCACTCCTGTTTTTACCTTGCGCCGCAGATCATCCCGGATTATCCGCAGGGCGTCCTCCTTAGCCCTCACCTTATCGAAATCCGTAATTCTGTAACAATCGGAACGGCTGTCACAATAAATACATCCATGACAGCAGCCCCTGTATATATTCATGTTGTAGTCGATTCCGAACCAGTGGGAGGCTTTTGCCTTTGTTACAATTGTTTTTGCAGGTATATATTCCAATTAAGCCACTCCCACATACTGCATGCAGAAACCCACGGCATCTTCAAGCAGATCGCCGCCAAAGGAGCCATTTTCTCCTGCAGTCATAAATCCAAAAGCCATTAAAGCCGCAAATAACACTAATACACTGCCGCAAAGCAGTGCCTTTTTCTTTTCCATAAATTTCTCCTCATAATATCCTTAAAACGGATTCTCCTCAATATATCCTTTATAAGCTTTTTTCCTGTTTTTGTCTATTCTTTTTTAGAAAGTTATTCCAAATATTATTTCACATACTCCCTCCGCTGATACGGCGCTCCTGTAAAAAAAGAAAGAGCAGAATCAATTCCGCCCTTTCTGTCAGTCATTATTCTTCCCTGAGCATTTCCACCACGCTGTCCTTGTCAGTAACCCTGATAGTCAGATAAGGGACTACTAATCCCATCACTACCATAAAGGGAAGTACCATAAGCATAGGCCAGAGAATAAACCGGTAGGTCGTAAACCAGAATATCACGAAATTTCCCATTACTACCAGAGAAAAGAGACTTCCCACCGTCAGACTGAATAAAACCACTCCTGCCGCGTAATAACTTCCTTCCAAACAGACCATCCTGCGGGTCTGTTTTTCTGTCATGCCGATTGCCTTCAGCGCCGCGAATTCCTTCTTCCGGGTAATAATGCTGGTAATACATGCATTTACGAAATTAAGTACCCCTATGATCCCGATTATCAGGGAAAGGACTCCGCCCACCAGCGTAAATGTCCTTTTCAGGCTCTGGAAATCATCCAGATATCTGGTTTTTGATTCAAAGGACATCATAGGTTCCTGGTTTTCCGTATAGGAGGCAAGAAACTGTTCCATCTGCCCTTCCTTCTCATCCTCACACTGAAATAAATAGCTCATCACACTGTCCATGTCTCCGCCCAGCTTTTCATAGCCGTCCCTGCTTGTGTAAAAAACATAATCCACAGAGGAGTACCGCACACTGTTTGTATAATATTTGATTTTTATCTGGGCAATCACTTCCGCTTCTTTTTCCTGCCCATCGCTGTTGTGGATAGTCACCTTATCCCCTATGGCATAATGAATACGGTCTTCATAAACCTTACCATAATCGTCTATATCCACTCCCTCAATAATATAATTCCCTGTGTCCAGCTTCTCCTTTAAAATATTCAGGTCCGTTTCCCCTGCAATAATATCCATTCTGGAAAGAGGGAGATCCTCCATTCCATATAATTGTGCTCTTGGGTAAAGGTTCTCATCTACATTAATGTGTTCTCCTTCCGCATTTACTGCCGCGCCATTCTCGTTCAGATGAATAGGATTGGGCTCCGGCATTTTCACGGAAATATTCTGGTAAAAAAAGATCCTTCCTCCTTCTTCAAATCCCGTCTCCTCTTCAATTGCCTGAATCATACTTTCCGAAACACGTACTTCATTGCTTCTGTAGTTGTTATTAAAATATTGGGCATGGGCCGCAAGAAAATCCGTATCAACAAAGGTTGAGAGGTATTTGTCCAGATCAAAGCTCTCTGTCATGGTGACCACGCTGTTCATGAGGATCACGCTCAGGGAAAGGGATACAATAACAAGGACCGTTCTTTTCCGGTTTCTTCCCAGATTAGAGAGGGCCATTTTATATATTTTTCCGCCGTCGGTGGATTTCTTGTTCTTTTTACGGATATCTGCATTGCTGTCCGTATATTTCACCGCCTCCACAGGAGAAATGGCTGCCGCCATCCTGCCGGGCTTTCTGGTACTGATAGCCACCGTAAAAAGAGAAAACAGGGCCGCCCCCACAAAAATGAGAGGATTCAGGGAAACACTTACCTTTCCCGAATTGTAATTACTGATAGCCATAATATAAGGCACAATCCCTTTTCCTATGAAAAATCCCACTGCCAGGCCTATAGGTATTCCATAGAGGGAAAGACGCAGCCCCTGTCTGCGGATGATCCTTTTGATCTGTTTTCCTGTGGTTCCTATAGTTTTCAGCAGTCCATAAAAACGGATGTCACGTATAACGGAAATCTGGAAAATATTATAGATGATCAGATAGCCGGTAAGGATGATCAATCCCAGGGCCGCCGCTATTGCCATCATCGTCACAGGATCCTGCCCCATGCTGTTGGACAGATACGCCCAGTTCACATTTGCCGCCAGATAATTATCATCTCTGTCATCCAGGGAATATCCCAGATCCTGAACCAGCATATCCATACTTTTATCCATACCGCGGATACTTTTGAACATGAGATCATACATAACGGATCCGCTCATATACGGTTCCTCATTATAAATATATTTCAGTTCATCCGCATATTTTTCCGTATATGCCCTGGAACAGATGGCAAATCCCACATTCATGGAAGGATTGACCGGTTCCCAGTAGCCGGAAAGGACAAATTCCCGTTCCACCTGCTTTCCCTTTACTGTAAGAAGCAGCGTTACCTTTTCTCCTGTTCTGGCGGGAACACCCAGCAGATCAAGGGAAGGCACATCCATTATAATTTCATTTTCCGTCTGGGGTATGCTTCCCTCCTTCAGGGAGATAAAGCTCAAATCCATACAGGTCTGATCCTCATAATACATCTCCACATGACGTTTCAAAAATTCCGGATTATCTACGCTGTCCGCAGTCACCATCCGAAATCCCGTTTCTTTTACCAGGGGATGGGATTTCACGTCCTCATAAATGGACGGCGGTGCAAATTTGATGGCTCCATGGGCCATCCCCCCTGCCTGAAGCATGGTATTGTACTGAAAGGATTCCACCGCACCGCTGCCTATGGTAAACAGGGCGGTAAAAAGAATGGTGGTAAGGGCTATGGCAATAACAGCTATGATATTCCGGGTTTTATTTGCACGGAAGGATTTATCGGCAAGACGGCTGATACACTTATTGTTTTTCACCTTAAGCATTTGCCTCACACTCCTTCCGGTTCAGAATCATTCCATCTTCAATTCTGACAATCCGATCCGCAAGCTGTGCCAAATCCGGGTTGTGGGTTATCATAACGATAGTCTGGCCGAATTTTTCACCGGTTACCTTCAGAAGCCCCAGCACATCCTGGCTGGTCCGGGAATCCAGATTTCCTGTAGGTTCATCCGCCAGTACAATAGCGGGCTTTGCCGCAAGCGCTCTTGCAATGGCCACTCTCTGCTGCTGTCCTCCTGAAAGCTGGCCCGGAAGATTCTGAAGCTTCTCCCCGATTCCCAGGATTTCAATCAGCTCATTCACATAGGCCTTATCCACTTTATTTCCATCCAGTTCAATGGGAAGGACTATATTTTCATATACATTCAGAACCGGAACCAGATTATAGCTCTGAAATACAAAACCGATTTTCCTGCGCCGGAAAATGGTAAGCGCCTCATCCTTCAGGCTGAAAATATCTTTTCCGTCTACAAAAACCTTTCCCGAGGTAGGCCGGTCCAGTCCTCCCAGCATATGAAGCAGGGTGGATTTCCCACTTCCCGAAGTCCCTACGATAGAAACGAATTCCCCTTCCTCCACATAAAAATTAACTCCGTTCAGAGCATGAACTTCATTTTCTTTGTTTCCGTAATATTTTTTAAGATCTTCCGTTTTCAGAATTTTCATTATTCTCTCCTCCGCATATCTGTTTTTCTTATCTGACTAAACTATAACAAATAAATCTTTCCATGTTCTTTCCATGAAAAAAAGAATAATGACAGTTTTGAAAGAATTGGGCTGAATTCTTAAAAGATACGGAAATTTCTTAAAAAATGCATCACATCTTTCTTATCTTTCAGAAAGGAAAACGCGGAAACAGGAACCCTTTCCTTCCTCCGACTGAAGGCTGATATAGCCTCCCTGTTTGGTAATGATCTCTCTGGCAAGATATAATCCCAGCCCCACTCCCTTTTTATCATTCACCTTCTCGGAACGGAAGAAACGGAGGAACACACTGGCCTGTTCCTCTTCGGCAATCCCGATCCCGTTGTCCTTTATCTCAATGGCGGTAAAGCTCTGGTAGGGAATGACCGAGATCTTTATTTTTCCGTTCTGATCCGTATATTTTATGGCATTTTCTATGATATTTGAAATAGCCTCCACCGTCCATTTCAAATCATAGCAGGCAATGATTGGCTCCTGACTTCTGTAAGAGGGATCAAAAAGGATTCTTCTTTCCTCATTTTTTTCAAAGATCCCGGCCAGGCTTTCCATAAGGACTGCGATATCCTGCTTCACAGGATGTACGGCAACGATTCCGTTTTCCAGCCTGGACATCTTCACTAGGTTTTCAATGAGAAATGCCATTCTGTCATTCTGCTCCGCAATCCGTCTGGCCAGCAGATGTTCTTCCTCCGGCAGATCTTTTTCCTCAAGCAGGCCTGCGTACAGACGTATGGTGGTGATGGGTGTTTTGGTCTGATGGGAGATATTGGCTATAAGTTCTTCCACCTTCCCCCTTTCCTCCTCCACCTTTTTCCTTCCCAGAGAACTGGATGATAAAAATTGATATAATTTGCTTTCCAGCCTGGAGAGCATATATTCATCAAATCTTTTTTCCTGGAAATTTCCTTCGATTGCGCTGTCCAGCATCTTATCCAGCATATCATATTCCCTGTGAAGCCTGACAAGCACATAAATAAGGATCCCGGCAAGCAGAATTACAGTAACCGACATTAAAATCACAGGCACATTTCCATAGAAACCCTTTATTAAATACGCAGTCATTGTGACTCTCCCTCATTTATCTGAAAACGATATCCTATCCCATAAACAGTCTGGATATACTCCGGCTTCCTGGGATCTTTCTCCAGCTTGTCCCTTAGCCTTTTAATGGTGACGGAAAGGGCATTTTCATCCACGAATTCCCCGTCGTTTCCCCATACCTTTTCAATCAGAGTATCCCGTTCCAGAATCCGGTTTTTATTTTTAATCAGTACCATCAGAAGCTTTTGTTCCGTCCTGCTTAAAAGGATTTCCCTGTCTCCCATAAAAAAGGACTGGTTCTCCGAATCGATGGTAAATGGGCCTTCCCTAAGTACCGGTGAAGCCTTCCCGGAGGAACTTCGCCGCTCCCCTCTTCTCAGGGCCGCCATAACCCGTTCCCTTAATACGGCCAGGGAAAAGGGCTTGGTAATATAATCATCCGCTCCTGCCTGGAAACCGGTGACCTCATGAAGCTCCGTATCCAGAGCCGTCAGGAAAATAACAGGATCCAACCTCTCTTCCTTCCTGAGCCCCCTGCATATATCCAGTCCGCTTCCGTCGGGAAGATTGATATCCAAAAGAATGAGATCAAAAATGTTTTTTTCCAGTACTTTCTTTGCATCTTTTACATTATGGCAGCACTGGAAGGAAAAGCCGTCCTGACGCAAAACAAGCACGATTCCTTCCGCAAGAGCTTTGTCATCTTCCACAATCAATATATTTTTCATATCTTTACTCCCTGTAAGGAAATAAGCAGACTGCCTTTACGGCTGTCTGCTTATTCCGCACGGCTTCATGAACCGTGAATTTTCTTTTAGGACTCTTTATTCTTCCTCAGTTTCCGTAGGGAAAATAATATTTTCTTCTTCATCCGCCCCCGGATATCTTTCCTCTTCAGGAATATCCTCCATGGCGTCATCCGGATTTTCAAATTCCTGGCTGCCGTCAGAAACTCTTTCCCTTACCTTGGCAACCTGCGCTACCTTGATCCCCTTATCCAGGTTGATCATCTTCACACCAGAAGTGATTCTTCCCAATATGGAAATATCCTCCACTCTTAACTGGATGATGATTCCTTCCGTGGTGATCATCATGATTTCATGATCATCGTTGCATGCCTTAACGCCAACCACATAACCGGTCTTTTCGGTGATCTTATAGCATTTTACTCCCTTGCCGCCTCTCTTCTGGACACTGAACTCTTCCAGATAAGTACGCTTACCCATACCGTTTTCAGATACTATCAGGAGGGAATCTCCCTGGCTGTCCAGCTGCATTCCCACAATTTCATCCCCGTCGTCCAGGTTCATTCCGATAACACCCATGGACATCCTTCCGGTCGCCCTTACATCGGTTTCCTTGAACCGGATACACATGCCGTGCTTGGTCACCAGGAAAAGATCCGTATCCGCATCAGTGATCTTTACTTCTATCAATTCATCATCGTCACGGAGATTAATTGCCGCAAGCCCGTTCTTACGGACATTGCTGTATTCCATGACAGGAGTTTTTTTCACGATACCTCTTCTTGTTACCATGAAAAGGTTCTTATCATCTTCATAATCCTTTACCGGAATAATGGCCGATATCTTTTCTCCCGGATTCAGCTGAAGCAGGTTGATGATGGCCGTTCCTCTGGCCGTCCTGCTGGCCTCAGGAATTTCATAGGCTTTAAGCCGGTAAACCCTGCCGTAATTGGTAAAGAACATCACATAATGATGGGTGGTAGTCATAAGCAGATCCGCAATGAAATCCTCTTCAATGGTCTGCATCCCCTTGATCCCCTTGCCTCCGCGGTTCTGGGATTTAAAATTATCAATTGTCATACGCTTGATATAACCCAGATTGGTCATGGCAATTACCGTATTATCCCTGGGGATCATATCCTCCATGGAAATATCATACTCGTCAAAACCGATACGGCTTCTTCTGTCATCCCCGTATTTCAGGGAGGTAATCAGGATCTCTTCCCTGATTACGCCAAGCAAAAGCTTCTCATCTGCCAAAATCGCCTTCAGTTCGGCAATTTTTGCCATGAGCTCTTTATGCTCATTTTCCAGTTTTTCTCTTTCCAAACCGGTAAGAGCGCGCAGTCTCATGTCGACGATAGCCTGCGCCTGGGGATCAGAAAGCTCAAACCGTTCCATCAGGTTTTCCTTGGCAGCCTGGGTATTCCTGCTGGAACGTATAATACGGATCACTTCGTCAATATGATCCAGGGCGATCAGCAAGCCCTGTAAAATATGATCCCGTTCTTCCGCTTTATTCAAATCATATTTCGTCCTTCTGGTGACAACATCCTCCTGATGCTTCAGATAAAGCTTCAGCATTTCCAGAAGGTTAAGCACCTTCGGCTCATTATTCACCAGAGCCAGCATGATAATACCGAAGGTATCCTGCATCTGGGTGTGCTTGTACAGCAGATTCAGGATCACGTTAGCATTGGCATCCCTGCGCAGTTCAATAACAATACGGGTTCCTTCCCTGTTGGATTCATCCCTCAGATCCGTAATACCGTCTATTTTTTTCTCTTTGTGAAGCTCTGCGATCTTTTCGATCAAACGGGCTTTGTTCACCATGTAAGGAAGTTCCGTTACGATGATCTGGCTTTTTCCGTTGGGAAGCGTCTCGATATCCGTTACCGCACGGACCCGTACCTTGCCGCGTCCTGTCCGGTAGGCTTCCTCACTTCCTCTGGTCCCCAGAATAATACCGCCCGTAGGAAAGTCAGGGGCAGTAATGATCTGCAGAACCTCTTCCATATCCGTATCCCTGTCCTCATTCACCCGGTTGTCAATGAGCTTAACCACCGCGTCCACTACCTCACGAAGGTTGTGGGGAGGGATATTTGTCGCCATACCTACGGCGATACCGGAGGTTCCGTTTACCAGCAGATTGGGATAGCGGCTGGGAAGGACGGTAGGTTCTTTTTCTGTCTCGTCAAAGTTGGGGACAAAGTCAACGGTGTCTTTATTGATATCCGCCAGCATTTCCATGGAAATTTTAGAAAGCCTGGCTTCTGTATAACGCATGGCTGCGGCACCGTCGCCGTCTTCGGAACCAAAATTCCCATGACCGTCTACCAGAGGATATCTGGTGGACCATTCCTGGGCCATATTAACAAGGGAGCCGTAAATGGAGCTGTCTCCATGGGGGTGGTACTTACCCATGGTATCACCCACGATACGGGCACATTTTCTATGGGGCTTATCAGGACCGTTATTCAACTCTATCATGGAATAGAGAACACGCCTCTGAACCGGCTTCAGGCCATCTCGGACATCCGGAAGCGCACGGGATGCAATAACGCTCATGGCATAGTCGATATAGGATTTCTCCATGGTTTCTTTCAGATCGACTTCATGAATTTTATCAAAAATATTATCTTCCATTGTTTATTGACTCTCCGTTTCTACAGTATCTGTCATCAGATATCCAGGTTCTTGACATATTTGGCATTATCTTCAATGAACTCGCGCCTCGGCTCCACCTTATCACCCATCAATGTGGTAAATGTGAGATCCACTTCCGATTCTGCCTCCTCATCCATATTAACGCGCAACAAAATACGCTTTTCCGGATCCATTGTAGTTTCCCAAAGCTGTTCCGCGTCCATTTCTCCCAGACCCTTATAACGCTGGATTTTATTATTTTGATCCCTTCCCACTTCCGTAAGAATCTGATTCAGTTCCTCATCACTGTAGGCATACCATTCCTTTTTATTCTTCTCCAGCTTATAAAGAGGTGGCTGCGCCAGATAAACATGTCCCTGCTTAATCAGCTCCGGCATGAAACGGTAGATGAAGGTAAGCAGAAGAGTCGCGATATGAGAACCGTCAACATCGGCATCGGTCATAATAATAATTTTATGATATCTTAATTTGGTTACGTCGAAATCATCATGGATCCCTGTGCCGAAAGCGGTGATCATGGCTTTGATTTCCGCATTGGCGTACACTTTATCAAGCCTTGCCTTTTCTACATTCAGGATCTTTCCTCTCAGAGGAAGGATAGCCTGTGTGGCACGGCTTCTCGCTTTCTTGGCAGATCCGCCGGCGGAATCTCCCTCAACGATATAAATTTCACAGTTTTTCGGATCCTTATCGGAGCAATCAGCCAGCTTTCCGGGCAGCGCCATTCCTTCCAGAGCCGTCTTTCTTCTGGTAAGCTCCCTCGCTTTCCTGGCTGCTTCCCTTGCACGCTGGGCAAGGATTGATTTTTCACAGATGGTTTTCGCAATGGAAGGGTTCTGTTCCAGATAATAGGTAAGCTGTTCGCTGATAACGCTGTCCACAGCGCCTCTCGCTTCGGAATTTCCCAGCTTCTGTTTGGTCTGTCCCTCAAACTGGGGATCCTCAATCTTCACACTGACAATGGCAGTCAGGCCTTCCCTGATATCCTCACCGGTAAGATTCGCTTCATTGTCCCTGAGCAGCTTATTGTTTCTTGCATAATCATTAAAGGTCTTGGTAATGGCATTCCTGAAGCCCACCAGATGGGTGCCGCCTTCCGGTGTATTTATATTGTTGACAAAGCTGTAAACGCTTTCCGTGTAGGAATCGTTATGCTGCATTGCCACTTCCACATAAACATTATTTTTGCTGCCCTCAAAATACATGACATTTTCGTAAAGAGGAGATTTGCTCTTATTCAGATAGGTGACGAATTCCTTGATTCCGCCCTCGTAGTGGAACACTTTTTCCTGCGGATTTTCTTCCCTCACATCTCTGAGTATAATTCTTAAACCTCTGGTAAGAAATGCCATCTCACGCAGACGCTGTTTTAAAATATCAAATTCATAAACCGTAGTTTCCTGGAAAATAGTGGCATCCGGCTTAAAGGTTACCTTTGTTCCCGTCTTTTCCGGATCACATTCTCCCACCACTTTCAGGGTATAGATAGTCTTTCCCTTTTCGTAACGCTGTCTGTATACCTTTCCTTCCTGACAAATTTCCACCTCAAGCCAGTCTGACAGGGCATTAACTACAGATGCGCCTACTCCATGAAGTCCGCCGGATACCTTGTATCCCCCACCGCCGAATTTACCGCCCGCATGCAGAATGGTAAATACCACTTCCACCGCAGGGATGCCGGCTTTATGGTTGATCCCCACAGGAATACCACGTCCATTATCAATAACCGTAATGGAATTATCCTGATTAATTGTAACATCAATGGTATCACAATAACCCGCCAGGGCTTCATCCACTGCATTGTCTACAATCTCGTAAACCAGATGGTGAAGGCCTCTGGCTGATGTAGAACCAATATACATACCAGGTCTTTTGCGAACCGCCTCCAGACCCTCCAGGATCTGTATTTGATCCGCGCCATACTCACTGTGGCTTTCTGTGTTTTCAGTACCCATATATTCCTCCATTTCACTGCTAAAAAAGACCAAAATTCAACAAAAAGGACACAAATAGATAGAAAAGCTTATAGAACCCTCAGGTCTATAAGTTTTTCTACCTGTTTGCCTATTCTGTTTTATTATAACATGAATTTTATTTATCCACAATAGACATAATATCGATAGAACCATTGGTAATTTTGAATACCCGGTTTATCTCAAACCGGTTGTTTATGAATTCATCCAGGCCTGTACAGGTAATTATTGTCTGTATATCACCTATGCTGTTCAGCAGATAATTCTGCCTGTTGCTGTCCAGCTCGGATAAGACATCATCAAGAAGAAGAATAGGCGTATCCTTTGTCATCGTTTTAACCAGTTCAATTTCCGACAGCTTCAGGGAAAGGGCCGCAGTCCTCTGCTGTCCCTGGGATCCGAATTTACGGATATCGATTTCATTGGCGATAAAAGCAAAATCATCTCTGTGAGGCCCCACCGTAGTCTGTTTCAGACGGATATCCCTTTCCTGGCTGCCACGCAGTTTTCCTTCGAAATCCTCCGGGGAAATATCCGGTTCATAGGAGAGCAGAAGCTTTTCCTTCCCTCCGGAAAGGCTGTCATGGATCCCGCCTATAATGGTATTCATCTGATCCACAAAAGCCGTACGTCTTTCAATGATCTTTTTTCCGAACTCCACAAGCTGGATATCCCATACATCCAGAGTCCCCTTCAAAGAAGGATTCATATACATATCCTTCAGCAGCTTGTTTCTCTGGTTTATTATCTTGTTATAGTTGTTTAAATGATGCAGGTACATAGGATCAAGCTGGCATAATTCCATATCCACGAACCTGCGCCTTTCCGAAGGCCCGTTCTTAATAATGCTGAGATCCTCCGGAGAGAAGAATACAACGTTCATAAGCCCCAGAAGCTCTGAGGCCCTTTTTATTTTAGTGCCGTCAATAGCTATGCCTTTGGTTTTATTTTTCCGAAGATGCATATCTATCTTGATCTCATCCCCGTCTTTTTCCAAATAGGTGCGGATATGCGCTTCTTCCTCATCAAAATTAACAATATCACGATCCTTCGTGCCTCTGTGTGATTTTGTCGTGGCACACAAATAAATCGCCTCAAGGATGTTCGTCTTTCCCTGTGCGTTATCGCCGTAAAGAATATTGGTGCCTTTGTCAAAATTCATATCCAGAAACGCATAGTTCCTGAAATTGGACAGCTCAAGCGATTTTATTACCATGAAAATTACCCGATATTGCCTTTCAAAAGGCTGGTTTTATGTAAACCAGCCTTTTTTGATCATTCACAACAGCCGCTTTGGCCGTATTCTTTTATTTCCCGTCAGCTTTCTGCGGGATCTTTTATTTTACTCGATTTTAAGAGTATTCCCATTATATTCCACAAGATCTCCGGGCACAAGTTTCTTCCCTCTCTGGGTTTCCACCTGTCCGTTCACCTTAACAAATCCGTCCTGAACCGCATATTTGGCATCCACACCGGATTCTGCAAGCCCGGAAGCCTTCAGGGCCTGTCCCAGCTTGATATACTCATCTTTTATTTTAAAGCTTTCCATTGTTTTCCTTCCGCTTATGAAACTGTCGTAAAGTTTACAGGCAGGATCAGATAAATATAATTGTTTTCTTCATCCCTGATAAAGCAGGGAGCCTTGGGATTTACCAGATAAATGGTAATTGTTTCATCGTCTATTACACGAAGGGCATCGATCAGGAACTTGGGATTAAAGCCGATCATGAGATCTTTTCCCATCTTTTCAATATCGATTTCTTCATCCATGCTTCCGACCGTGGAATTGATCTTAAGCTCCATGGAACCGTCCGTGATATTGATGATAATGGGCTTTTTATCCCCTTCCTTGATGAGCAGGGTAGCCCTGTCAATACAGTCAAGGAGTTCTTTTTTATGAATGATCACTTTGGTTTCATAATCGCTGGAAAGCATCTGATCGATCTTGAAGTACTCCCCTTCGATCAGTCTGGATACCACCGTGGTATTCTCAAACTCAAATACAATATGTTTATCCGTAAAGAAAATGGTGACATCCTTATCCGCATCACCGCTTAAGATCTTGCTGATCTCGTTCAGGGTTTTGCCGGGAACCACAACCTTCTTGGCAGGATAGGAGTTTTTCAGATGGATTTTACGGATGGAAATACGATGTCCGTCAAGGGAAATGACTCTCATTTCCTCTCCGTTGATCTCGAAAAGCTCACCGCTCATCAGTTTATTGTTGTCATTGTCAGAGATGGAAAAGATCGTCTGGCGGATCACTTCCTTCAGGGTATACTGGGAAATAATAATGGATTCGTTTCTTTCAATCATGGGTAAATAGGAAAAATCTTCACCTGATTTGCCGATGATATTAAACTTAGCCTTTTCACAGGTAATGGCAGTCTTAAAGTTACTGTCCGTTGTGATGGTGATATCGTTATCAGGCAGTTTTCTTACGATCTCCAAAAAGATCTTGGCATCCAGGGCAATGATCCCTTTTTCCAGGATCTCCCCTTCTATAATGGTTTCGATACCAAGCTCCATATCGTTGGCCGTCAGTTTGATCTCCCCTGAGGTGGAATCAATAAGAATACATTCAAGGATGGACATGGTGGTTTTATTCGGTACTGCTTTCGATACGACCTGAAGTCCTGTTAACAGATTGCTTTTGGAACAAACTAATTTCATATGTGCATAAACTCCCTTCTGCGAATTCACAATGACACAGCGCCTGGCGCACCGCGCGCGATCCTTTTATAAATTAAATTATTTAGTAATATTAATTAGTAGTGGATGTAGATATGTGGATAACCCTTTTTATTATACAGTTTGCAAGGAAATTTGAAAATAATAACTTGTTCAAAAGTGCCGGATAAGCTGAGGTTAATTCTCAAGGTATTCACAATGGACCTGAACCTCCTGATTTCGGTTTGGCTCTGAAAAAATAAGGATTCACAGCCTGTCCCCAATGTACCCACAGCTTGTCAACTTTTCTTTAACAAAGTTATACACATATTTTCTTTTTGATAATTTCAATGTTATTCTTCAGTTCTTCATTGGTATTAAGTTCATCCGTTATTTTATTGGCACCATGGATTACTGTGGTATGATCTTTTTTGCCGAGGAGCTTTCCTATATTAGCAAGAGAGGTTTCCGTGAGATCCCTGCACAGATACATAACTACCTGACGGGGAAGAACGAATTCGGAATTCCTCTTTTTGGAGGTGATGTCCTCCGGATTGACGCCGTAATGCTCTGCCACCACACGAATGATGAGTTCCGGGGTTATTTTATCCGGTTTGTCGGGATTGATGATGTCTTTCAGAGCGTCCTCAGCCAGTTCCATGGTTATTTCCGGCTGGTTTTCGATCTTTGATTTGGCGATGATACGATTGAAAGCCCCTTCCAGTTCCCTGATGTTGGATTTGATGTTGGTAGCGATATACTGAAAAATGGAGTCGTCGATTTTTTTATCATAGTTCTCCGCGTTTTTACGGAGGATAGCCATACGGGTTTCATAATCAGGCGGCTGGATGTCTGCGATAAGGCCCCATTCAAAACGGGAACGGAATCTTTCATCCAGGGTTTCCATTTCTTTAGGCGGTTTATCGGAGGACAGTACAATTTGTTTGCCGGCGGCATGAAGCACATTAAAGGTATGGAAAAATTCTTCCTGTGTACTTTCCTTTCCTATTATAAACTGGATATCATCGATCATGAGGACATCCACCGTACGGTACTTGTCCCGCAGCTTGGTCATGGCCGCCGCATTACCGCTTCGGATGGATTCGATTACTTCATTAGTAAAGGATTCGGAAGTGACGTAGATAACCTTCATATCCGGGTTCTGTTCCAGCACGAAATGTCCGATGGAATGCATAAGGTGGGTTTTGCCCAATCCGGCCCCACCATATATATAGAGGGGATTGTATGCGTCACCCGGGGATTCTGCAACGGCAAGACAGGCAGAATGGGCGAATTTGTTATTGCTTCCCACTACGAAGGTATCGAATTTATATTTAGGGTTCAGATTTGCATTTTCATAATTAATGTTAAAGGTGCTGCTGTATGGAGATTTGAGATCTTCAGTGGAAGACTTGTCCTTCTTAGCGTCTTTTTCCAATATAAAGGAGACCTCATAGTAATGATCCATCATTTCTGTGAGGGTAACACGGAAGAAATCCTTATATTTGGAAGAAATATAGTTAAGGGCATGTGACTGGTTGGATGTGATAAGGATTATTACCACATCATCCTGGACGTCATAAAACTTCAGTGGCTCTATCCACGTGTGATAAGAAACGTCAGAAAGATCATATTCCTTTCTGATTGTTTCCTTAATCTCATCCCATCTGGCTTCGATTGCCTGCATTGCTAAACCTCCATAAACTTACTGAAAATACATTTATATTATCTTACTCTAAAAAAAAGCAAATATCAAATGTTAATTATGGGGATAATATTTTTCCACATACTGTGAATGCAAGGGGGGAGTAGTTAACATATTACGGGTTTGCTATGTGTAAATGTGGATAAGTGGAAAAGTGTCATCAACATATAAACATTCAGAAAATATGGGGCTTTGATATTTATTTTTAATTTGAAAACGAAAATTAAGCGGAGTTTATCCACAAGTTATACACAATTTGTGGATAATGTTATGTTAAGTGGATTGATCGGTTGGCAGGATGTGGATGAAAATCGGGATGCTAGATGTTGTGGAAAAAAATAATTGGGGATAACTATATCTTGTATTAGTGAAAAACACGATTTTTACAGGCTTTTTTCAGCGTTTTTTTATTTCGTAAAATACGCGGTTTTGCTTGACTTGCGGGGTTTCTTCCTATATAATCGGTAATGATATTTTCTGACACATTATCAGAAACCTGAGTGAAGGAGGTGCATCTTTAATGAAAATGACATTTCAGCCTAAGAACAGGCAGAGAAATAAAGTTCACGGCTTCAGAGCCAGAATGAGTACTCCGGGAGGAAGAAAGGTACTGGCAGCAAGAAGAGCAAAAGGAAGAAAGAGATTATCAGCATAGGCCGCAGTTTTGTGGCCTTTTTTTCTCTTTCCAGGAAAGATTGGACATGTAATGAATTTTTCGGAAAGTTTGAAGAAAAACCAGGATTTTCAGTCTGTTTACCGGAATGGCAAATCGTATGCCAATCGTTTATTGGTAATGTATGTGTTGGAAAATAATTTGGATAAAAACAGACTTGGAATTTCCGTGAGCAAAAAGGTTGGTAACAGTGTTGTGCGGCATCATGTCACAAGGCTGGTGCGCGAAAGCTACAGGCTGCAGGAAAATATATTTAATAGTGGTTTAGATATAGTAGTCGTGGCCAGAGCGAATGCAGCTTCGGCTTCCTTCAGGGAAATCGAGAGTGCGTTATTGCATTTAGGTAAGCTTCATAAAATAATGAGCTGATTCGAAAATGAAGAAGATAGTAATTGCTTTAATTAAAGGATATAGAAAGTATATATCACCGATGAAAAGTACAAAATGCCCTTATTTTCCTACCTGCAGCGAGTATGGTTTACAGGCTGTGGAGAAGTACGGAGTAATTAAGGGCGGTTTGCTTGCTTTTTGGAGAATTTTAAGATGTAATCCCTTTTCCAAGGGAGGTTATGATCCGGTACCTTAGTCCGGCGCCGGTTTAAGGAGGAAATAAGATTTGCCAGGAATTATTTTGACCAAAAGTGCGACTCCCGTTATAGGCTGGGTTGCTACATTGCTCGGTTATATTATGGAGGGAATTTTCTATCTGCTGAATCTGATCGGACTTCCCTATATAGCTCTTGCTATTATCGTATTTACCATTGTAATTTATATGCTCATGCTTCCCCTGACTATTAAACAGCAGAAGTTTTCCAAACTGAGCAATAAGATGAATCCTGAGCTTCAGGCTATTCAGAAGAAGTATAATGGTAAGAAAGACAATGATTCCATGATGGCTATGCAGAATGAAACGCAGGCCGTTTATGCCAAATATGGTGTTTCACCTATGGGCAGCTGTGTTCAGATGCTGATACAGCTTCCTATAATTTATGCTTTGTATAAGGTAATTTATGCGATTCCTGCTTATATCGGACAGGTTAAGGCGGTTTTTTCACCTTTGGTTGAGAATCTGATTGCCCAGCCCGGCAGTGCGGAATTCATTCAGGGATTCAAAAATTCGGCTATGTATATGAAGCAGTTCTCTAATGAACTGTTTGTTGCAGGGGATCCCACTTATGTAAAGAATACATTTATCGATGTCCTGAATAAAGCGTCCACTCCGGAATGGCACAGCCTGGCTGATAAATTCCCTTCTCTGGCGAATGATATCATGGCTACATCGGAAAAGCTGGGATCTTATAATAATCTGTTTGGAATGAATATAGGGGATTCCCCTTCTTATTATCTGTCCAATGCCATGCAGTCCAAGAATGTGCTTCTTATTATAGCAGCTCTTGCCATCCCTGTATTGGCGGCGGTAACACAGTGGCTGAATGTTAAGCTGATGCCTCAGCCTGAATCTAACGGGGATCAGAACAGCATGATGTCTTCCATGAAAATGATGAATAACATTATGCCTATTATGTCGGCTGTATTCTGTTTCTCTCTTCCTGCCGGTGTCGGTTTATACTGGGTTGCCAGTGCGGTGGTAAGGAGTATACAGCAGGTCCTGGTAAACAAGCATATTGATAAGACCGATTTCGATCAGCTTATTGAGAAAAACAAGGACAAGGCTAAGAAAAAGCAGGATAAACGGATTAAGAGGATGGAAAAGGCCGGTATTGATCCAAAGACAATTAACCAATATGCCAGCATGAATACGCGGAACGTGCAGAGCACGACTCCAAAATCAAACAGTATCTCCACAAAAGCTTCTTCGGCGAAAGCATCCATGACGCAGGAGGAGAAGGAGGAAGCAGTGAAGAAGGCAACGGAAATGTATAATCAGAAGGCTCCGAAGCCGGGAAGTATAGCTGCAAAGGCAAATATGGTAAAGATTTACAACGAGAACAACAATAAAACGGAAAAAAGTAATTCCGATAAGAAATAAGCGAAAGATACGCTTGAATGGATTGCCGCACCCGGCGGCAGAATGGAGGAAATTATGGAATTCGTTGAATTTACTGCCAAGACAGTGGATGATGCCATTACCGCAGCATGCCAGAAATTTCTTGTAACCAGTGATAAGCTGGAATATGAGGTAATAGAAGAAGGTTCTACCGGTTTCCTGGGATTTAATTCCAAGCCTGCAAAAATTAAGGCAAAAGTAAAAGAAAGCATTGAAGATAAAGCTAAAAACTTCCTGGAAGATGTTTTTGCCGCAATGAAAATGACTGTAGTAATTGATGTGAAATATGACGAGCTGGAAGGTTTTCTTGATGTTGACTTAAGAGGCGATGACATGGGTGTTCTCATCGGTAAGAGAGGACAGACTCTGGATTCCCTGCAGTATCTTGTTTCCCTTGTTGTAAATAAGGAAGCCGAAGAATATATCCGCGTTAAGGTAGATACCGAGAACTATCGTAAGAGAAGAAAAGAAACCCTGGAAAATCTGGCAAAGAACATAGCATATAAGGTAAAGAGGACCAAACGCAGTGTTTCCCTGGAGCCTATGAATCCTTATGAAAGAAGAATAATTCATTCCGCCCTGCAGAATGACAAATATGTTACAACCCACAGCGAAGGGGAAGAGCCTTTCCGCCATGTTGTTGTTACCCTGAAAAGATAACAGACAGATAACTGTCTGACAAAGGGGCAGAGGTTAAAAGATTTATGAAACAGACTGAAACAATTGCTGCAATTGCTACGGCACTGTCTGATTCAGGAATAGGAATTGTCCGTATCAGCGGAGACGATGCAATCGAAATTGGAAGCAGGGTTTATAGATCAAAGAATGGCTGCCATAGTCTTAAGGATTATGGCAGCCATACCATTCATTACGGGTTTATTATGGATGGGGAAGAAATCCTGGATGAAGTGATGGCCGCTGTTATGAAAGCGCCGAATAGCTATACAAAAGAAGACACCGTTGAGATCAATTGTCATGGCGGTGTCTTAATCGTGCAGAAAGTTCTGGAAACCGTACTGAGGAATGGGGCCAGGCTGGCAGAGCCCGGTGAATTCACCAAGCGGGCCTTTTTAAATGGAAGGATCGATTTAGCGAAGGCGGAGGCGGTTATGGATATTATCCATTCCCGGAATGAATTTGCCCTGAAATCCTCCATGAAGCAGTTAAAGGGATCCATTTCCGACTGTATCAGGCAGATGAGGGAAGAGATTTTATATGAGATAGCGTTTATTGAATCAGCGCTTGATGATCCCGAACATATAAGCACGGAGGGCTATCCGGAAAAGCTGCTTCCAAAGATCGGGGATCTATTATTACGGTGTAATAAGCTGATTGATTCCGCTGACGACGGAAAAGTGTTAAAGGAAGGGATCAATACCGTTATTGTAGGAAAGCCCAACGCGGGAAAATCTTCTCTTATGAATCTGCTGGTTGGGGAAGAAAAGGCTATTGTCACGGAGGTGGCCGGGACTACCAGGGATGTACTGGAAGAATCCATCAGGCTTCACGGGATTGGTCTGAATATCATCGATACCGCCGGAATCCGTTCCACAGAGGATGTTGTTGAAAAGATAGGGGTGGAACGGGCGCTGAAAATAGCCTCTGATGCGGATCTGATTCTGTATGTGGTGGATTCCTCCGTCGCATTAGATGAGAGTGATGAGGAGATCCTGGATTTGATCAGAGGAAAAAAATGCATCGTGCTTCTGAATAAAACGGATCTGGTTCCCGTTGTTGAGGAAGAGGAACTCAGAAAGAAGCTCCGGGATGCGGAGATCTCGGTGATACGTACCTCCACCCGGGATAATACGGGAATTGAGGAATTTGAAAATACCATAAAAGAAATGTTTTTCTCCGGCGCCCTTTCCATGAATGAAGAGGTTATTATAACCAATATGCGCCATAAGCAGGCGCTGGAAGAAGCCCGGGACAGTCTGCTCATGGTAAAGAAAAGCCTGGAAGATGAGATGCCCGAAGATTTTTATTCCATAGATTTGATGAGTGCTTATGCCTCCCTGGGATATATCATCGGAGAAGAGGTAGGAGAAGATCTGGTAAACGAAATTTTCAGTAAGTTCTGCATGGGAAAATAAAATGGAACAAATGTCATTATTTGATGATAACAGAGTTATGTATGATCCTCTCGCCAGCAGGCTGCGTCCTTCAGGACTGGAGGAATTCGTGGGACAAAAAAATCTGGTGGGGGAAGGGAAGGTTCTCCGCCGCCTGATTGATCAGGATATGGTTTCTTCCATGATCTTCTGGGGACCTCCCGGTGTGGGAAAGACTACTCTTGCCAGGATAATAGCCAGGAGCACAAAGGCTGAATTCATTGATTTCAGTGCGGTTACCAGTGGGATCCGTGAAATTAAGGAAGTGATGAACCAGGCCGAGAGCGCCAGGCATATGGGAAAAAAGACGATTGTATTTGTAGATGAAATCCATCGTTTTAATAAGGCCCAGCAGGATGCATTTCTGCCCTTTGTGGAAAAAGGAAGTATTATCCTCATCGGAGCGACTACGGAAAATCCATCCTTTGAAATTAATGCCGCTCTTCTTTCCCGCTGCAAGGTTTTTGTGCTGCAGGCTCTTTCCGTGGAAGAGGTCGTGCAGCTGCTGCATCATGCCCTGAAAGCCGGAAACGGATTCGGTAACCAGAAGATTGAAATAGAAGAAGACATGATAGAGATGATAGCCAGGTTTGCTAATGGAGATGGGCGGACGGCTCTGAATACACTGGAAATGGTGATCCTGAACGGAGAGATCAAACCGGACGGAACCACTGTCATAACCAGAGAAATACTGGAACAGTGCACCAGCAAAAAATCCCTTCTTTATGATAAGAAGGGAGAGGAGCATTATAACCTGATTTCCGCTCTTCATAAATCCATGCGGAATACGGATCCGGACGCTGCCGTATACTGGCTTTCCAGGATGCTGGAGGCAGGTGAAGATCCCTTATATGTGGCAAGAAGATTGATCCGGTTTGCCAGCGAGGATGTGGGTCTGGCGGACAGTAATGCTCTTTTGGTTGCGGTAGCCGCATATCAGGCCTGTCATTTTAATGGAATGCCGGAATGTAATGTTAATCTTGCCCACGCGGTAGTTTATCTGTCCATGGCTCCCAAATCCAATGCCCTTTATAAGGCATATGAGGATTGTAAGGAGGATGCGGTGAAAATGCTTGCGGAGCCGGTGCCTCTGCAGATAAGGAATGCGCCTACCCGTCTGATGGAAGAACTGCATTACGGGGAAGGATATGTATATGCCCATAATACGGAGGAAAAGGTTACGGCCATGCGCTGCCTGCCTGATTCCCTTCAGGATAAGAGATATTATGTGCCTGCAGGAGAAGGGAAGGAAGCGGAGGTAAAGGAAAAGCTGAATCGTATCCTTGCATGGAAAAAGGAACACGATACATGACGTGTTCCTTTTAACATATATCAGTCGATAAAGGCAAAGCCCGCTTTAAAGGCGGGTGATGCGAAGGCCTTTTCAAAATCCTTCAGATCATAGAGTTCTATTTCGGGAAGATGGATTTTTTTATCCTTCAGAAGCCGGAGTGCGGGTTCAAACGGGCCGCACCTGCTTCCCACAATAGTGAGTTCATTTACGGCAGTCATACTCATATCCAGACTTACTTTACCTGCATAGGTACTTTTGAGTATTATGGTTCCTTTTTTTCGCACAAGCTCCATCGCCTGAGGAAGGCCGCTTTCCGAACCGGTACATTCAGCGACATATTCATAGCCTTCTTTTTCGCCGCAGGTGGTCGTTTTTGCAAAGGGACGGAAAAGCTCTAGCTTTTCCGGATGTCTTCCGATAACGGTAAGATCGATACCGGTGAGAGCCAAAACCTGGGCTGTGAGAAGGGCCAGCCTGCCGTCTCCGAGGACAGCGGCATTTTTGTCCGGGGATATATGAATCTGAGTAAGGATTTCCATGGCTGCGGCAAGAGGTTCTGTAAATATGGCCTGTGTATCGGGGAGTTCATCCGGAACAATATGAAGCAGGGAAGTATCTATGGTCATGTATTCCGCGAAGCATCCGTCTTTGGAATCCATGCCCAGCACTTTCCTGTTTGAACAGTGTGTAGGCCTTCCTGTTCTGCAGTAGATACAGGTACCGCAGGCGGCATTCAGTTCTCCCACCACCCTTTTTCCATGAAAGACGGGATCCGGAGAAGAGACGACTTCTCCTACAAATTCATGTCCCATGACTCCGCGGAATGACGGACGGTATCCTTTCCGGATTTCCTTATCTGTATTGCATACGGCACTGTAATGAATTTTTATCAGGCTTTCGCCTGGTTCAGGAACAGGCATGGGAAGATCTTCCCTGTATTCTGCAGCGGTTCCGTTATAATATAGCCCTTTCATAGTAATAGAATCCTTTCATAATAAGATAGTCTTTAGGTTTACTTTTATCCGTGTGCTCAGGTATGTACTTTTTTGTGTATATAGTTAAGGCTGAATAGCAAATTGCAGCAGTACGTACTATTTTATATTATCATTAACTTTACGTGTTTTCTATTATTTTTTTTTGTGGTATGATGAATCCATGAGTATGTATTTCTGCAGATGATAAAGCCCATTTGAAGGAAATGCAAAATAAGGGACAGGAGCAGACGGATATGAGGAAAGAATCAGGCAAGGGACTTTTTTTTCTGATGGCTGTAGGTATTGTGGGACTTGGCTTGTTTTATGGGGCTACCGATGATTATGGGAGCGGGGAAATCCAGCTGTATCATTTAATCTGTTGGGTGATACTTATTATTGCATTGCTGCGGGCGCTGGAACTGGTTTGGGAACCGGTGAAGCTTTTATGGGATCAGGCCTGGGGGAAGGTTCAGGAAACCCGGAAGGATAACAGAAGCAACCCCATAAATGAAGGTTCTGCTGCGGCGGAGGATTCTTCCGGCGTCGTTCTTTCTGAGGAAGAAATGGAAACGGCGATTATTGTACCGGAATCCAATCAGCGTATCTATGTGGAGAGGGAAACAGTACCCACCGTCGTTTCTGTGCCACAGGCGGTACAGGAAAAAAAGAAAAAGAAAAAAAATAAGAAAAAGAAGAAATAAAGGAGCAGTTTATTATGTCGCAAATCAGGGAAGTTTATGATGTTTGTGTGGTAGGCGCGGGACATGCCGGATGTGAGGCGGCCCTGGCCTGTGCCAGGATGGGATTGGAAACCATAATCTTTACAGTCAGCGTGGACAGCATTGCGCTGATGCCCTGTAATCCTAATATAGGAGGATCTTCCAAGGGACATCTGGTGAGGGAAGTGGATGCCCTGGGCGGCGAAATGGGTAAAAATATAGATAAGACCTTTATTCAGTCGAAAATGTTGAATACATCCAAAGGCCCTGCGGTACATTCGCTGCGGGCCCAGGCGGATAAGGCGGAATATACCTGGCAGATGAGAAGGGTTCTTGAAAATCAGGAGCATCTCACCATAAAGCAGGCTGAGGTATGCGAACTGCTGGCGGAAAATATGACGGAAGAGGATGAGAAAAAAGGAAAATCCGTAAGCAGGCGGATTACCGGTGTGAGAATATTTACCGGAGCGGTTTATGAGTGCAAAGCCGTTGTTTTATGTACGGGAACATATCTGAATTCCAGATGCTTATGCGGAGAGGCGATTACCTATACCGGGCCTAACGGGCTGCAGCCTGCCAATCATCTTACAGACTCTTTAAAGAATCTGGGAGTCGAGATGAGACGGTTTAAAACCGGAACACCTGCGCGTATGGATAAAAGAACGATTGATTTTACCAAAATGGAAGAACAGCTGGGAGATGACAGGATAATCCCATTTTCTTTTTCCACGGATCCGGACAGTATCCAGAAGGATCAGGTATCCTGCTGGCTTACCTATACGAATGAAGAAACACATGATATTATCCGCGCAAATCTGGATCGTTCTCCTATTTATGCGGGAATTATTGAAGGGACGGGACCAAGATATTGTCCCTCCATTGAAGATAAAGTGGTAAAGTTTGCGGATAAAAAGAGACATCAGGTTTTTTTGGAACCGGAAGGAATTCATACAAATGAGATGTATGTGGGAGGAATGTCATCTTCCCTCCCTGAAGACGTACAGCTTGCAATGTACAGAAGTGTTCCTGGATTGGAACACTGTAAGATTGTAAGGAATGCTTATGCGATTGAATACGATTGTATAAATGCCAGGCAGCTGAATCCGACGCTGGAATTTAAGAATATCAGGGGATTGTTCAGCGGAGGACAGTTTAACGGAAGCAGTGGTTATGAAGAAGCAGCGGCTCAGGGATTGATCGCGGGTATGAATGCTGGTTTGTCTATTCAGGGAAAAGAACAGATTATTCTGGATCGTTCCCAGGCTTATATCGGTGTTCTTATTGATGATCTGGTTACCAAAGATAATTTTGAACCTTACAGGATGATGACTTCCCGGGCTGAATACCGGCTGCTTCTCAGACAGGATAACGCGGATATCAGGCTGCGGGAAATAGGATATCAGGCAGGTCTTGTCAGTGAAGAGGATTATAAGTCTACTCTGGGAAAGCAGATGCTGATTCAGGAGGAAATGGAGCGTTTGAAGAAAACGGTGGTTGGGGCGGCGCCCGAGATACAGAGGTTCTTGCAGGAGCATGAAAGTTCCCCTCTGAAAACAGCTGCCAGCCTTTCGGAGTTAATGTGCAGGCCGGAACTGAGCTATTCTGCTTTAGCCGAAATTGATCCCGGAAGACCGCAGTTATCTTCTGCTGTAATAGAGCAGGTTGAAATAGAATTAAAGTATGAAGGTTATATTACCAGGCAGATGCGTCAGGTTGAACAGTTTAAGAAAATGGAAAAGAAAAAAATTCCGTCATGGATAGATTATGAGGATATATCCAGCCTGCGTTTGGAAGCGAGACAGAAGCTGATAGCTTATAAGCCGGTATCCGTCGGACAGGCCTCCCGTATATCCGGTGTATCGCCGGCAGATATTTCTGTCCTTTTAGTTTATTTGGAACATCAGGCAAAACAGGAGTCAGAATGAGTGATTATAATTTAGTGCAGTTCAGAAAAGATTTGGAGCAGCTTCCGGTTATATTAAATCAGGAGCAGGAAGAAAAGTTTATTTTATATTATGAGCTGCTGGTACAGTGGAATGAAGTCATGAACTTGACTGCTATCACTGAGTTTAATGAAGTTTTAAAGAAGCATTTTATTGACAGTCTGTCTCTTATCAGGGCTGTACCTGAATTGGAAGAAAAAAAGTTATCTTTAATTGATGTAGGAACAGGAGCCGGTTTTCCTGGCATACCTTTGAAAATTGCTTATCCCGGTTTAAAGGTTACCTTATTGGATTCTTTAAATAAGAGAATTAAGTTTTTGAATGAAGTGATTGATAAGCTTGGACTTGAGGATATAGAAGCAGTCCATGGAAGAGCTGAGGATTATGCGAAGCCTTCTCTATTTCGTGAAAAATATGATATTTGTGTTTCGAGAGCGGTTGCTAATCTTTCTACGTTATCAGAGTATTGTTTGCCCTTTGTGAGAGTGGGCGGGCAATTTATTTCCTATAAATCAGAAAAGATAGAAGAAGAAGCTGCAGCAGCAGAAAAGGCGATACATATACTCGGCGGTGATGTTAAGGATAAGAAAGATTTTTATCTTCCGGATAGTGACATTTATAGAATTTTATATGTGATTGAGAAGAAATCTGTAACTCCTAAGAAGTATCCCAGAAAAGCTGGCCTTCCTGCTAAAGAACCGATTGTTAAATGACTTATGAAAAGTAAATAGTTTAATAATGTTTCACGTGAAACATTGGATAATAAAAATGATCCCCGGATAATCAGGGATCATTTTTATGCTTTGTTTTATAATAGAATGTTAATCTGTTCCATTACTTTAGAGGGTGCTTCTAAGTGACATAAATGTTTCGTGTTTTCTATCCCGAAGGCTTCTATGGATTGATTAAAGTATATATAATTATCTACTACCGTTTCTATATCCTTCTTAGACTTACCATATAAAATGTAAATACTGTGATCTATTTCTTTTAATGCATGAATGATATTGGCATTCATATACCTTCCGGTAAAGCTGGCAAAAGAAAACTTGGCGTTGAAATCCGGAAGATGAGAAGCCTCAACATAACTCATTAACATTTCTTCTTTCACATTAACAGATTCCTCAAAGTATTCTTCCAGGAATACTTTTTTGAAAGATTCTTTTGTAGTCTGTATATTATACAGCAATGTTCCCAGAATAGGAGTATCAATTAAAAACTTCAAAAGTCTTGTCTGCTTATTGGGTATCTGATTTAACTTATTAATACTCTGAGGATTCAGCAGAAGAATTTTATCAATTACTTCACCGTCATTATGACATGCCATAATTCCGATAGGAGCAGCATCCCCTGTCGCAATTATGCTTGTCTTTCTTCCGATGATTACTTTGATAAAATCAATAACTGACTGAACATACAGATAATTGGTATAAGTTATATTAGGCTTATCAGATAAACCATATCCGAGAAAATCGATTGCATAAACTTCATGCTTTTCTGCCAGTTCATCGATGATTGCGGAAAATTCATAGCTGGAGCTTCCGGGTGTTAAATCATGAAGCAGCAGCACGGGTGATCCGGATCCTTTTTTAATATATCTGATTTTACCGAATCTCCACTCATAATATTTGTTATTTGGACAACTTAGAATATTTTTAACAGTACTGAATGAAAACTGTACTTTATTTATCATATGAATTGTGAACGTTGTTATGCCGGTTAATAGTATAGCTGTGCCTAGTTTTTTGTTCATATTAATACCTCCTGTATTTAAGTATTATAAACCATTCGCTTGCTTCTTACAAGAAAATCCTTCTTGGATGTTGGGGGTGTGGGGCAAAAATATACTTTGCAGCCCGGCATATGTTGATTCTGGCC